>CEPR01005237.1_pt1 | contig 66280 bp, 69 predicted proteins | sample 530431 | NCBI WGS metagenome assembly CEPR01 (sample SAMEA2620078, study PRJEB7988) | marine metagenome | isolation source: saline water (ENVO:00002010), including
TTTGGTGTACGGCGTTTCACAGGATTATTTTCATATTATGAGCCGTGAAGTTGTTTCTGGCGAAGCCTTTTCTGAACTCGATGTACAACTCGCAAAACAAGTGTGTTTAGTGGGTAAAACCATTCAGGAAGAATTGTATGGTGGCGAAAATCCCATAGGCAGAACCATACGCATTGATAAAGTTCCCTTTACTATAGTAGGCCTGCTGGAAGAACAAGGACAAGGTGGTATGGGTAGCGACCAGGACGATATGGTAGTTGCACCTTATACAACAGTTCAAAACAGACTTTTTGGAAATCCCAACTTTAACGTATTTATGGCGTCTGCCGTCAATGAAAACAAAATTGAAGATGCCGAAGTTGAAGCTACCATACTACTTCGTGAAGCACATAAGATTTTAGCAAATCAGGAAGATGATTTTGACATTACCACCCAAGTGGAACTCAATGAAATTACAGGTGAAATAACAAGCATCCTTACCATTCTGTTAGGTGCCATAGCCAGTATTTCGCTCTTGGTAGGCGGAATTGGAATTATGAATATTATGCTGGTTTCGGTAACCGAAAGAACCCGCGAAATAGGTACACGATTAGCTTTAGGCGCAAGAGAAAGCGATATACTGACCCAGTTTTTAATTGAAGCTATTGTATTGAGTGCTGCTGGGGGTTTAATAGGCATTGCACTCGGTATTATTGGCAATCAAATAATTTACCAGGCCACAGATTTTTATGTTCCCACGGCAGGATATGCCATAGCGATAGGTTTTGGTTTTGCTGCGGTAATTGGGATTGCCTTCGGTTATTTTCCCGCCAGAAAAGCGGCGAAACTAAACCCTATTGAAGCCTTACGATTTGAATAATAATCCTTAAAAGAATTAAAAAGTTATGAAAAAGTTCAGCAAAAATGAGGCAGGAAATATTGGAAATTTGTTATCGATAGACTGGAATGAAGTGTCCTTAGATGAATTTGCCAAAGGCATAAACATAGAGCTGGAACACGGCACACAGTATGCAGAAACTAATGTAACCAATGATGATGGACTGCGCACAGGAAAAATAGCCTGGGCACATCTCAAAGAATTTCCCGATTACTACACACGTCTTGAAAAAATGGAACGTGAAGCGGAAGCATATTTGAAAAATAAACTAAAATCCACTACAAATACAAATGATATGATAAACACAAACACAACCGTCCACCTAATTGTGGACAAGGCAACAACAGAAAATGATTTTGAACTGGCATTGACCCAGATGAAAGAAATTACAAAGAACATAGGGTATTTCAATTTAATAATTGAAGTCGAAGACGTTTCAGGTGCAAAAAAAATTAAGAATGCATCTTCTTTCTTTGACCTTAAATGGTTTTCCATAAAGAACCTTAGAAAATATGCCATCGTTTCAGATAAGGATTGGATAGAGAACCTTATTCCCTTCGCAAACTTTTTGACACCGGGTATTGCAGTGAAAGAATTTGATGAAGATGAAATTCAAGACGCTATAGACTGGATAAATGCACCTACTAAAAACGAAGAACACGGTCTTGCCATAGTGCCTGATGCCAACTATCTGCATCTGTTGATTTATGACACGCTTACTAAAGCAGATTACACCTTTCTAAATAAAAACCTTGAACAAAGACAGCAACCTACGGCAATGCTTGTTGAGATGCGAGATTTTGAAGGCTTTACAGCCAAAGCATTGTGGGAAGATATAAAAATGGGAATATCATCTTACAGCAAGTTTGATAAAGCTGCGCTGGTAACTAATAAAAAAGTGAAAGGCTTGGTCAAAGCTGCCGATTTTGTAACACCAGGATTAGACCTTAAAGTGTTTACAAACGATGAAAGAGATACAGCCATTGAATGGGTAACCCAATAAATATAAAACGATGAAAGATTTAAAAAACAAAACTGTACTAATTACAGGAGGTTCAGGTGGTATAGGCGTTGCTGCCGCAAAACTATTTCTTAAAAACGAAGCAAAAGTGATGCTCGTAGATATCGATGAACAAGCACTTAAAAAGGTGGCTGATGAAATTGATTCTGAAAACCTTGCTTACGTCCAAGCAGACGTTACAGATGAACAGCAAGTAAAAAATTACGTAGCTAAAACGCTCGACCGTTTTAAAAACATCGATGTGTTCTTCAACAACGCTGGTGTCGAAGGTAAAGTGCTGCCGCTGGATGAATATCCGTTGGACGTTTTTGACAATGTGATTAATGTAAATATCAAGGGTGTTTACTACGGACTGCGTCACGTTTTTCCTGCAATGAAAGACAAAGGTGGCAGCATTATTATCACATCCTCTGTTGCCGGATTACAAGGAACTGCCAATGTGCTTCCTTATGTAACCTCAAAACACGCAGTTATTGGGATGATGCGTTCTGCTGCTATGGAAGGCGCACCGCATAATATTAGGGTGAACACCATTAACCCTTCGCCTGTAGATAATAGGATGATGCGTTCTTTAGAAGCTGGTTTTGACCCTCAAAATGCTACTGCTGCCAAACAGAATTTTGAAGCATCCATTCCTTTGGGACGCTATGCAACCAATGAAGATGTGGCAAAAATGGCTCTTTTTCTGGCAAGTGATGACAGTTCATTTATCACGGGAAGCATTCATACTGTAGATGGTGGAATGACAGCCTAGTACATTACCAATGAACAAAAAGTTACTTTTTTCAATCCTGTGGATACTGCTGTTGCTCGGCAATATTTTAGTTGTTAGGGCACAGCAGGTTCAGGATAGTATTTCTGGGTTTGACCTCAACACCATTGCACAACTGCACCAAGAAAACAGCTATATTACCTTCCCGACAGATATTGGGAATATGGCAGATTTATGGTTTGAAGGAAACATCAACCCTGCATTTACCATTAGAAATAACAAAAAATCGAGATTACTTACTACCCTTACGCCACAGGTAATCATCAGGATGTACCGTGAAAATTCTTATCCAGTAAGGACACCCAGCTACATTCCGCAGCTCACCCTTTATTATATTACTGGAAATAAAAAGGGAAGGCATAATATCTCGCTTTTCGCGAAAGCGGCCCACCACAGCAACGGTCAAGAAGGTGCATTTTACCGCGATGATGGGTCTATAAACACACGCTCGGGAAACTTCTCGACCAATTTTTTTGAATTTGGGATTATCGATACCCATTACTGGTCTCGCACACGCAATGCGCAGTATTTTAAAAGTTCGCTGGAATTGCATCCCAAAGCGTGGATGGCAGATGAGCTGGTGGGACAATACAGCAGGGTGCGCTGGCACAACGAGTTCGGTGTATATAACCTGGGCCTTGATTTAAAACCTGCCAAAAATAGGCGTGCCAACATCTCGTTTATCGCAAGAACCACTTGGATGGCAGACGGGTTTAATGATTATGATACTTTTGATATAAAGCGTCTTAATTTTTCGGCTACCGTGTTTTATCATCCTAATTTTTTAGAAGACGTCGGGTTTTTTATGAAGTTTTATCACGGGTTTGATTATTACAACATCTATTTTAACGAGCGTATAGATGTACTCAGGTTTGGAATTATGATAGAAACTTTGAAATTTAAATAATCGATTTAAAAGTCGTCTCAGCTTGAATTTTGGATATTACTGAAGAAAAAAAAGTGAAACACTGTACATATGAACCGCTATAAACACATCATACGTAATCGCAAGAAAAAACGATTTTATCTCACCGAAGAACAAGTCTTTTTAAAAGGACCTCGCAATCGTTTTAAGGAACTGTGGTTTAGCTTTAAGGTACAATACAATTTTATTAAGGCCTTTAGAAAAATGCACTTTATTGGGCCTTGTATTACTGTTTTTGGTTCGGCACGATTTGATGAAAACAATGTCTATTATAAACAAGCTGTAGATGTAGGCAAAACACTTTCAGAAATGGGCTTTACCGTTATGACTGGTGGCGGACCAGGAATTATGGAAGCTGCTAACAAAGGGGCTTTCGAAAATAATGGCTACTCTGTAGGCTGTAATATCATTCTGCCATTTGAACAAAAACCAAATAACTATCTTCACAAATGGATTGACATTCCCTATTTTTTTGTACGAAAGTTTATGCTCATTAAATACTCGTATGGTTTTGTTGTGATGCCAGGTGGTATAGGAACATTAGATGAACTATTTGAATCTTTAACACTTATTCAAACCAAAATCATACACAGTTTTCCCGTTGTGCTCTTCGGAAAAGAATATCACAAAGAACTGTATGAACATATCCAAGTAATGGCAGAAGAGGAAAGTATCTCGAAAGAAGATATGGATTTGCTTTTTATAACAGATTCTGTTGAAGAAATGAGAGACCATTTAATGGTACATTCTATTGAGAAATTTAAATTGATAAAAAAAAACATACGCTCGCACTGGTGGCTTGGCGAAAAAAAAAGTTAAATTGATTGTTTTGTGAAGCATCAACAATGCTAAATACAAGTTAATTTAAAATGAACTTTTGGACGACTGCGTTTATTCTACTGCACGTTATAGTTAACGTGACGGCGTTTTACTTTTTACTTAAAGAAGGTAGCAAACCCTACCGTATATGGGCGTGGATGATGACCATTCTTGCCATTCCGGCAGTAGGTGGGATCCTTTTTTTCATTTTTGGGTTAAATCGAAAAAAGAATAAGCTTTTTAACCGTAAATCGGTTATTGATGAACAACAAATAGCCTCTTTTCTGAAAGAATACACCACAGAAATTCAGCCTTTTAAAATTTCGGATACACAGATTGAAGAGCGTTACGGTAAACTCGTTAATTACCTCACCAACGCCAATAAAATTCCCGTAGCCTATAAAAATAAGGTTGCTTTGCTATATGATGGCAAAGCTACTTTTAATGCCATTTTTGAAGCCTGCAAAAAAGCCGAACAATCCATTTTTATACAATACTACATTTTTGAAAATGGAATGCTCGCTGATGATTTTATGGAACTCTTCACAGCCAAACGCAAACAAGGCGTTACTATAAAATTTATATACGATGGATTGGGAAGCTGGTCGCTTACATCAAGCTACCTAAAAAAACTGAAAAAAATAGATGTGGATGTAGCTTGCTTTTTACCGGTACGCCTCGCTGCACTTGCAAAAACCAACTACCGCAACCACCGCAAAATTGTGGTAGTAGATGGAAAAATAGGCTTTACGGGTGGTATCAACGTAGCAGACAAATATATTACTGGTGATGACAATTTGGGGCCTTGGGCAGATATTCAAGTACAGGTAGAAGGAATGGCCGTCAATTTTTTAAAGTTCATTTTTTATAATGACTGGTACTTTTTGAGTGGCGAAAATCTGTTTGATGAAAATGCACTAAAACGTCTTCCCATAGCAGGGAATACACCTGTACAATTTGTTTCCAGCGGTCCAGATTCCAATCACGCGACTATTCTTAATGAATACCTGTATCTTATCAACAATGCAAGAAAATATCTCTACATAGCCAATCCATACTTGGTGCCACCGCAGGCTTTGCTCGAAGCTTTAAAAAGTAGTGCTATGAGCGGCGTAGATGTACGTATCGTGGTGCCAAAAAAATCAGACTCAATGATGGTGAAGTGGGTGGTACAGTCGCATTTTGAAACCTTATTGGCTAGCGGCGTAAAAATTTATCGCTATGAGCCAGGCTTTTTACATTCAAAAATTATCCTGTCTGATGATTTGGTGTGTTCTGTAGGTACTGCCAATCTTGACATTCGTAGTTTTGAACAAAATTTTGAAGTAAACGCACTTATCTACGATGCTGAAGTAACGCTGGAATTAAAAAAGAAATTCCTTCAGTATCAAAATAACAGTTCTCAGGTTAAGTTAATCTCGTTTTCAAAGCGAAGTAAAATTACTCGTATGAAGGAAAATCTCGCTCGACTTTTAAGTCCGTTGACTTGATTTTAGCGCCTCAATTTCATTGGAAATGGTAGCAATATGTTTTAAGGTTTCGGTATAACCAAGATTGTAAATTTCTTTTGCTTTTTTCATTTCAAAAGTTCCATAGTGTTCCAGTTCTTGCGGTAAAAGTATGTGGTTGCAGCGTTCTAATTTTTGTAAGGATGCATAACGGGTAGCTATTTGATAAACCCTATCCATAATGCGAAGTGAATTAGAAAGATGATTAGGTTCCACTTTCTTTAGCGGATTTGCAAATACTCCTAAAATATAATCGCAATCTTCAAGAAGTGGTTCAATAGGAAAATTATTGACCACACCACCATCTACATAAGGTTTGCCATCAATTTTGTATGGCGAAAAAACTAAAGGAAATGCCGAAGATGCCAAGACCGCATCCACCACATTACCAGATTGAAACATTTTAACCCGACCTTTCACTAAGTCGGTAGCGGCTACATATAATTTGCGTTGTAACGAACTAAAGGTTTGTTCTGGAAAATACTGTTGAAAATAGGTCTTAAATTTTTCAAGGTCTATGATTCCAGGCTTGCTTAAAGAAACATTTGAAAAAGAAAAAATAACCGATTTATCGAAAATTGAAAAAATCTCATCGGGTGATTTTCCAGCTGCATAAAGTGCGCCTACTAAAGCTCCTGCACTCGTGCCAGCGATACAATCTGGATAAATATTGTGTTCTTCCAAGGCCTTGAGCACACCTATATGTGCTACACCTTTTACACCACCACCAGATAAGGCCAAACCTATTTTTACTTGCTGTGCCATACTATTTTACAAATAACCCGACTGCGAAATTTTAACGAGTTGTTCAACATCCAATAACAGAATTTCTTTTCCTTCAATGCGTATAAGGTCATCATCTTTTAATTGAGAAAGTGACCTTATGGCGGTTTCTTTTGCAGCACCTATAGATCCTGCTAAATCTTCACGACTAATGGTTACCGCAGGTATGGTATTTTCTTGATTGTCGTTTTTATCGTTTAGATATACCAGTAGCTTGGCGGTTCGTTGTCTTACGGTTGCAAAAGCCATTGCTGCAAGCTGCGTTTCCCGTTCCTTTAAATTGTTTGAGAGCATCGTGATAAAGGTGTTTGAAATGTTCTTGCTGCCAAAAATCAAGGTTGTAAAATCTTCTTTGGGTATTTTGCAAATTTCAGCATCTTCAAGGATTACAGCCGTATCGGTATATTTTGATGCTTCGGTAAACAGCGGGATAAACCCTATAAAGTCACCTGGACCATAAAATCCGGTGACAAATTCCTTTCCGTCTTCTGTGGTTTTATAGGTTTTTACTTTTCCGCTCTCGATGAAGTATAGTTGTTTTGCAAAGCGACCTTCCCTAAATAATTCGCTTTTTTTAGTGTATAATTCTAATCGTCTGTCTTTTGAAAGTTCCTTGACATCGTCATACTTAGAGACTTCATCAAAAAATTGATTAATGCCTTTTACATCCTTACTAAATTCCTGACGCAGCATCTCATTTTTTTTCAATCTCATTGAAATGGCATCCAGTAAATCTGTTTCTTCAAAAGGTTTGGTAAGGTAATCATCTGCACCAAGGTTCATTCCTTTTCTTAAATCGCCTTTGTCTGATTTTGCCGTGAGAAATATGAACGGAATGTGCGCTGTTTGTGGATTTTTGCTCAATATATGAAGCACGCCGTAACCGTCCAGTTCTGGCATCATAATATCACAAACGATGATATCTGGCTGAAATGTTTTGGCCAAAGCAACGCCAATTTTACCGTTGGCTGCGGTTTCTACTTCAAAATCTGCAAGGGTTAAAATATCTGCTGTGGTTTCCCTGATGTCTTGGTTGTCCTCTATTAATAATACTTTTTTCATTGGTTATGATTTAGGAAGCAAGACCGTAAACGTGGAACCTTCTTCCAATTTACTTTTAAATTGTAATGTGCCACCCATTAGTTCTACATTTTTTTTTACGATGTGTAGTCCAAGACCGGTACCTTGAATATTGGCAACGTTTTGAGCTCTAAAAAATCGTTCAAAAAGATTATTTTGTTCGTGCTCTGGAATACCTATTCCTTCATCAATTACTTCAATACATATTTGTTTTTTCAACTCTTTCATACGTATTGTAATCGTTTTTCCTTCATCTGAATATTTGATAGCATTAGACACTAAATTCTGAATAATATGACGCAATAATTTGGTGTCTAGATGACAATTGAGCGAGGGTTTTTCAGCTTCAAACAATAAAGTTTGACCTTGTTTTTTATTGTTTTCCAATTCAGAAATCAATTCATTGCAATACGCAACTACATCTATATATTCTAGATTGAGTGTGATCTTTCCTTCTTCCAATTTCCCGAGCGATAAAAAGTCATTAAGTATGGCTACAAGATTGCGAACGTTTGTTTTAATACGCTCTGCATAATTCTTCCGTTTTTCTTCATTGCCTGGTGCATTTAATTTTTCAATAAGTGTGGCAGAAGATAGAATGGTACTTAAAGGTGTTCTAAATTCGTGTGACGCCATAGACAGAAACCTCGATTTTAGTTCGCTCAACTCTTTTTCCTTAAAAAGTGCATTGAGCATTTCCTTTTCGGTATTTTTTTGCTCAGTAATGTTTGAGTATACAAATAATGCTTGTGTGGCTTGTTTTTTTCCATTGTATAGCGGTATGGAATTAAGCGAATAATTGATGTTGTTTATTTCAATTTCTTCGGAAAGATGATTGCCTTTGAGTGTTTCATCTACATTGGTCTTAATTTTCTCAATACGGTCTTTTGAAAAACTCTCGATGCTATCTACAGCTTTTCCTTCTGCCTTTTCTTTTTTGAGTTTTAAGCGTTCTAAATCTTCGCCGTGTATAGAAATTACATTGTAATGATTGTCTATAACCGCAATGATTCCGTTAGGGAAATGTTGCGCAATGGCAGAATAAAGTGCTTGGCTGGTCAATGCTCGTAACTCTGCCAGTTTGGTTTCCTCTATTTGCACTTCCAGCTTACTGTTTACCTGCATTAAGGCATCGATGCTTTCGCTGAGCTTGTTGGTTCTGTCACGTACTTTTTCCTCTAAATCGTCTGCATATTGTTTTAGTTCCTCTTGGTTCTGCTGAAGTGTAATATCTGTTTTATGCTGCTCAAGTGCAATTGCCATAAGTTTACTACTATCTATCACTATTCCCAGCTCTGATGCTGTTGGTTTTTTAGGCTCGTGATGATACACCGCAAAGGTTCCCAGCACCTGTTTTGTAGATGATAAAATGGGTATGGACCAACAGGCTTGCAGCTTATTTGCAAGAGCGACCTCTTTGTGGTTTTTCCATAACGGACTGGTAGCAATGTCTGAAACTACAATTTCTTCCTTTAAGAAAGCTGCTGTACCACAGGAACCTACGTTATCGCCAATTTTTACACCTTCAATTGCATCGTTAAAGGCTTTGGAAATGTTAGGTGCTGCGAGCTTATGTAGTGTTTTTGTGTTTTCGTTTAACGTAAGTAAAGAAACCATTGCATTTGCCATCTGGTTTTCTACCATTGCCACAATATGCTTTGCAATACTAGATAGCGACTGGTGTTTTGCAATCATTTCCAACGCTTTTCTGGACTGCTCTTTTAAATACTCATCTTTTTTTCGCTTGGTAATATCATTTTGAACACCAATAAAATGGGTCACGGAACCAGTTTCGTTTTTAATTGGTGTAATGGTCAAATGGTTCCAGAATAGTGTGCCATCTTTTTTGTAATTGCGAAGTTCTACTTGGCAAGGTTTTCCGTTTTTGATGGCGTTCCTTAATTCTGAAATTTCCTTTTGCTTGCGGTCGTCTTTTTGTAAAAACCTACAGTTTTTACCCATTACCTCTAAAGGTGAATAACCGGTCATTTTCGCAAAAGCATCATTTACATAAATAATAGGCATATCGTCGAGAATGGCATCTACTATAATAATTGAGTTTGCCGCAGACTCTAATGCTCTGTTTTTAAGGAACAAGTTTTTTTCTGCATCTTTATGCTCTGAGGTATCACGAACAACTACCAGAAATTCCCCATTACCCTTAGCCACTACTCTCGCTTCATAAAATCTTAAGATCCCTTCTCGCTCATACGAATATTCCAACAGTTCATTTTGTTGGGTTTTTTCTACAGTATCAAACACTTTTTTAATTTTTTCAAAAAGAGATTTAGGTACGTTATTATATATGCTTTTACCGATAAGCTCTTCCTGCATAATAGCTAAAATTGTAGGGTCTGAAGAATGTACATCTGTATAAACGCGGTCTTTATTTACCACAAAAATAAGGTCTGGCAATGCTTGTAAAATGGCCTTATTTTTTTCTGTACTTTGCGTTAACTGGTCCTCAATAGCTTTACGTTTGGTCACGTCCATCACATAGGCAACCACAAATTTTTCGCCTTCAATATGGGCAGGACTTAAGCTAATTTCTAACGGAAATCTTGAACCGTCTTTACGCAATCCCCAAAGATCAAGACCGCTACCCATAGACCTTACCTCTGGTTTTTTTACATAATTTTTTCTATGGCCTTCGTGCCTTTTTCTAAGGTCTTGCGGGATGAGCACTTCAATCTTTTTATTAATAAGCTCATCATTATTGTAAGCAAACATCTTTGAAATGGCAGCATTTACTTTGACGATAGTGCCAGATTGGTTAATGACCAAGATACCTTCTACAGATGCATCAAAAATGCCTTTATATAATGTTTCGTCTTTGATGTTCACTTTTTACTTAATAATTCAGATTTTATGGTTTAACAAGTTAAAATAATCTGAGTTATTTACGCGATTTCTTTAAGTGAATAAAATAATGAATGGAAATTTCATTTTTTGCCTTGTACAGACCCAATATAATTTTTGGTGGGTCGACACCAAAATCGGTCATTAAAAAAGATTTTGAACCGCTAATGGTAATTTCTTCATTAACAGTTGTGATGGCAACTGGTGTGGTAAATTCTTTTGAAACGCCTGCAATAGACATATAGCCTGTTAATAGCGCGTTATAATCATCTATAAATTCCACACTTTTAAAGGTGTAGGAAATTACAGGATGCTGTTTGTACTTAAGTGCCTCTGCCATTTCTTTGTTCATTGTATCATCGCCAGTACGCAACGATTTTATGGGAACACCAAAATTGAAATCTGAAATGCTCACGACTTTTCCATCTTCAATGGTAGCTGTGATGTCGCCTTGAAACTCAGTCGCTCTTCCTTCCCAATTGTGAAGTGATGATGTACCTCGTACAGAAACGTTTGAGCTTTTTTTACTTACAAATTTTTGAGCCGATGCCACTTGGACAGCCAAAATTAAACAGATAATGGGTATCAAATTTTTCATAATTACTTTATTTAGAGTACAAAAGTAAGTGGACTATAAATAAAAGTAACTGACATAGGTCAGTTTAATGAGATGATATATGTCATTTATATATGTAACGTTTGGTGTTTTAATATTTATAAGAATGATATCCTGTACTTTTTTAATGACATCTTGCGTGTATGTGCCTATAAATCGCCTTTCAGCATGGGTCGCATCTTTAGTTCCTATTACAACAAAAGCAATCGTATTGCTTTTTATAGTCTTATTTATAGCAGTGACCAGATTATCTGAAGTGACTATTTTCTTAATTTGAAGTGCTTTTCAGAAAAATCTGTGGGTATTGGTACATTTATCATGAGCTTAACGGGTTTCAACTTTTGTCAAAAGTAAAGACGACTATGCTATGATGAGATGACGTATGTTGTTGATTGGGATGATGTATGTCAGTGGGAAGGAATATGAAATTTGGCTATATACCGTAGTCTTTTGGGAAAGTGTTTTACGAGTTTTCTTGTGTATATATTGTATGATAATAAAGCCCTCTAATGAAAATTTAGGCTGAAACATCCTGAAACTTATTGGTTTTATATAGGAGTTAAATTAATAAGGTTTAAATATAAAAAGTGGTAATTGGCATCGATAAGAAAGTTACTGTCAAAACTTCTAGATGTTGTACCTACGTTGACCCCAGTCTGAATTATGGTAAAAAAATGTTTAAAATAAAAAAAGCCGAAGATTTCTCTTCGGCTTTTTAGTGCGGGCGGAGAGACTCGAACTCTCACACCTCGCGGCACTAGATCCTAAGTCTAGCGTATATTGCACCAAAGAAACACAAAAACACTTATTTTCAATGAGTTAATCGTTTTTTCATTTTCTTTAAAGTCATTTAATATCAGTTGATTTCAGCATTTGTTGTACCTATGTTGTACCCAAAAGTTCTAATAAAGACGTATCTTTATAGAAAGTGTACAACAAAAATTGAGCAAAAAACACAATGTTGTACCTATGTTGTACCTGATTTGACTTTCGTACTCAAAACAGGTCAATTATGTCATCAAATGCAAAAATAGTTCTTCGTAAAAAACCGAACACCAAGGGGCAATATCCGTTGGCTATTCGAATTACAAAAAATCGTCGTTCCACCTATCAATATGTTGGTCACTATATTGATATTGAGGAATGGGACAAAAAAAACCTAAGGGTAAAAAAATCAAATCCAAATGCCGATAGTCTAAACAAGTTATTATCACAACAACTTTCTGATGCCAATAAGGCACTTATTGATTTACAGTCCGAATATAAAGATGCTTCGGCAAACCAGATTAAAAAAGAAATTTATGCGTCAGGGAATTCCTCAACTTTCTTTGAACTGGCACAAGAGCATCTGGACGAACTGGAAGTTGCAGAAAAGTTAAATCGCCTATCCACGGACAGCGCATTGATTAGTTACATTGTAAAATATCACAAATCCAAACAGCTTTCATTTCAAGAAATTGACGAGCGTTTTCTTAAAAAATTAATGATATACCTCAAAGTTAAACACAACCTTGCAGAGACTTCAATAATGAATATTCTTGTCCTAATCCGCTTATTATTCAACAGAGCTATAAAGCTAAAAATAGTCAGTAGGGAACTATATCCTTTCGGTGGTGACAAAATTAAAATCAAGTTTCCTGAGACTACAAAAATAGGGTTGAATATTATTGAGGTAAGAGCTATTGAAGCTTTAGATAATCTAACCTGTAATGAAATCCATACAAGGAATGTTTGGCTTTTCAGTTTCTATTTTGCAGGAATGCGGGTTACAGATGTACTCTGGACAAAGTGGTCAGACATATACGACAATAGGCTTCATTATAGAATGAATAAAAACTCAAAACTACTGTCCTTAAAAATTCCAGATAAGGTTCTAAGTATTTTAGATTTCTACAGAGATGATAAAAAACACGCTACCGATTTTGTTTTTCCTGAATTGAAAAAGGCCAATCTGGATGATGCAAAAGACATTTATAATAAAAGAAAAACGGCAACCAAAAAATTTAACGATAACTTAAAATCCATTGCCAAAAAAGCAAAAATAGACAAGAAGATTACAATGCACATTGCCAGACATACTTTTGGCAATATTGCCGGTGATTCTATTCATCCTTTAATGTTACAAAAACTATATAGGCATAGTGACTTGAAAACTACACTGAATTATCAGGCAAATTTTATCCATAAAGAAGCAGATGATGCTTTAGATAGCGTTGTTAACTTTTGAATTGTCCTACAGCAAACTTTACCTCTTAAGGTGTACTATACTTCAATTGAACCTATAAGTTTCTGATTAAAACATTTAACCAACATCTTGTATAATTCGGGATGTTTCTTTTTAAGCAAGTCTGGACGTTCAAAAAAATACTCTGAAGCAACGGCAAAGAATTCAGCTTGATTGGTGCCACCATATTTTCGGATATCAGAATGGTTATCATTTATCGCTTCCATTTCTTTATGGATTAAGTTTAACCAAGGTATGGCATATTGATGTTCCAATAATCGCTCTGGCACACCGTCTGTTCTATCGTCCAACTTATCTATAAGGTGCACAAATTCGTGTATGCCAGTATTGCTTTTATCGGTTGTATTTTTAAAGCCGTGGTACAATGCTTTCTTGGAAAGTATCATCTGTTTCTCGAACCTTCCATTTCCAACTATTCCACCAATATTCCGTGAGTTATCCTTACTGCTAAATTGCATATCCTCATTAAAATTATCAGGATATAAAAGGATACCACTTAAATTTGTGTAGTGCCATTCCTTGAAGCCAAAAACTGGAATGACGGCACTTGCTGCAATTAAAACCTTATCCAACTCTTCCAGTTCAAACTGCACAGCATCGATATAGACCTCACTTAAAAATAGCATCATTTTTTGCTGAAAAATTAGCTGTGCGTCTTTTGATAGATTTCTATAAAACAGCACATTATCCGTCAATAATTTATGCCAATGTTCTGGAAATGGCTTTACACTATGACGTTTTGCTTTTCTGTAAAAATGAACAGCAAAAAGAACAATCACAACCGAAATTAAGATATAAGCCATATTAAAAAAACTTATTAATCTACAGGTTCCGCTTTAAATCCTACTTTTTGCAAAGTAGATGTTACGTCTTCTTTAGTTGCACCATCGCTTTCAATGGTTAAGATTTTATTAGGATTGGCAGTATCTACTTCCCAACTTTCTACACCTTCTTGTTTGTTTAAAAAAGGGGTTACTTTCGATACACACCCACCACAATTGATATTTGTTTTAAATTTTAAAGTTTTCATTGTATTGAATTTATTTGTTATTAAAGTTTTACTCGTTTCAATCTTAAGCTATTTGCAACTACAGACACACTACTGAATGCCATTGCAGCACCTGCTATCATCGGATCCAATAAAAAACCGTTTACGGGATACAAAACTCCTGCTGCAATTGGAATACCGAAGATATTGTAAATGAATGCCCAGAACAGGTTCTGACGTATGCCCAAAACAGTTCTTTTTGATAGTTCCAATGCTTTGGGGATGGATTGTAAATCTGACGTTATCAAGGTCATTTTTGCTACATCCATTGCTATATCGGAACCTTTACCCATTGCAATGCTTACATTCGCCTGTGCCAAAGCGTGGGAATCATTAATCCCATCGCCAACCATAGCTACTATCTTTCCATCCGCCTGTAATTTCTCGACAAAAGCCGCTTTGTCCGAAGGCATTACTTCGCCTTGGTAATTTGTTATTTCTACCTGATTTGCAACAGCTAATGCGGTTTTACTGTTATCTCCCGTGAGCATATAGACCTCAATGCCTCTTTCTTGAAGCATAGCTATAGCTTTTTTTGAAGTTTCTTTAATCTTGTCTGCAATGGCCAGTATCGCGAGCACTTGATTTTCGTTACCAAAGAATATGACTGTTTTTGCTTTTTCTTCGAGACTTTCTGCTGTTTGCATTAAAGTAGTGTCGATTTGAATATTCTTTTCGACCATTAGTTTATGGTTGCCCACATAATATTTTGAACCATTCTGCTGTTGCGCCTTTACACCTTTTCCGGTAATGCTTTCGAAGGAAGTAATTTCTGCTTGTTCAATATTTTCCTCTTTCAAATGATTAACGACTGCTTCTGCCAAAGGATGTTCTGATTGCCCTTCGATAGCCAAGAGAATTTCCTTGTATTCATTTTGATTTTCAAGCTTATCGTTCCAGAGTATATCGGTTACCAATGGTTTTCCTTCTGTAATGGTACCTGTTTTATCCAGGATTACTGCATTCACTTTATGGCCGAGTTCTAAACTTTCGGCATCCTTTATAAGGATATTATTTTCAGCTCCCTTACCGATACCCACCATTATGGCGGTAGGCGTTGCCAAGCCCAAGGCACAGGGACAAGCGATAACCAAAACGGCTACAGAGGTCAATAAGGCTTGCGAGAAGCCATTGTCACCACCTACTGACATCCAGACGATGAAGGTGACAATGGAAATACCCAATACCACAGGAACGAAAATACCGGCAATCTTATCGACTAGTTTTTGAACTGGTGCCTTACTCCCTTGCGCTTGCTGAACCATTTTAATGATTTGGGAAAGCAGGGTTTCTCCACCAACCTTTTCAGCGGTAAATTGAAAACTTCCTTTTTGATTCACCGTACCAGCGAATACCTTTTCCCCTTGGGATTTCTGAACTGGAACAGGTTCTCCCGTAATCATACTTTCATCTACATACGAGCTTCCCTTGGAAACTTCGCCATCCACCGGAATCTTTTCTCCGGGACGCACCAAAATGGTCTGACCCACCTGTACGGATGCAATAGGGATTTCCATCTCTTCCCCATTCTCAATAATTTTAAGGGTTTTAGGTTGAAGCCCCATTAGTTTTTTAATGGCTGAAGATGTATTTGATTTAGCCTTTTCTTCCAATAGTTTCCCCAAGGAAATAAAGGTAATAATGACGGTAGCCGCTTCGTAATATACGTGAGGCTCGATGACACGACTCAACCAAAATTCAGGAAAGAAAGTGTTAAATACACTAAAGATGAAGGCGATTCCGGTACTCAACGCCACCAAGGTATCCATATTTGCTTTACCGTGTTTGGCCTGCTTGAAGGCATTGATGAAAAAACTGCGCCCAAACCAAAAAAGAATTGGAAAGGCCAATACCAATGAAATCCATTTGCCTGGTTCCCATTGCATATAGAACATTCCCAACACAAAAATGGGTAGCGTAAGTATCGCCGACCAGATGGTACGGTTTTTTATGTCCTGATAATGTTTTTGCTGAAGTTCTTGCTGTACTTCCGAAGGGTCTTCGGCATCAATTATAATATCGTAACCGACCTCACGAAGCGCGTTTTGAAGTTGATTAGGGTTCAACCCCTCATCATACTCTACCAAAACAGAACTGTTCGCGAAATTGACGTTTGCATCAAACACACCTTCTGTGTGTTTTAATACAGATTCAACACTCGCTGCACAAGAGGCACAAGTCATTCCCGTAACAGGGAATGATTCCTTTATTCCTTTTTTAGTATTCTTTTCTTTGGTTTCAAATATATTGATTGCCTCCATAAATCCATTCTTATTTGTATGTTACAAATTTCAGGATTAAAAGACCTTAATGTGTTACGTAATATGCTGAATGATTTGTAGAATTTGCTCTTCACGAATTATTACTAACCAATTGGAATAAGTCGTTTTCGATTTATGTCTCTTATCATCACAATGGGAACGTGTCTATCGGTCTTTAGTATTTGTAATCAAATACCCTTTTGATTGGATGACCTTTTTTATCTCATCGACATTCGTTTTAGTGGTATCAAATTCTATAATTGAAGTCCCTTCTTCAAAAGACGTAGATACATTTGTAACCCCGTCAATTTTATTTACAGAATGGTTGATATTTTTTTCACAACCAGAGCATACCATCCCTTCAATATTCAACTTTACAGTTTGAATATGTGTATTGTTTGTTGCAACAATTCCTTTTGTGGCCATTGGGTGAAATATTTGCGGATAATAAGAAACCAATGTCATTACAACAACAAACACTGTAACTAACCACAAATAGATTTTTGATTTAAAAAATGATGGTTTAGCAGTATCACAGCTGCCACAATCGTCCACCTTCTTTTTTTTATAAACCTGATAAAAGGCCAGTCCCAATGACAAAAATGCTATAACCAACAGATAAGGTTTCAAGGCAATAAGCCAAGAAAAATAGACAGAACTTCCACTAATACCAGCTACACTTGTAAGTAGCAAAGGACCCCAGCAGCATAGTTTAAGGGAAACTGCTAAAAATACAGCAGTCCCCATAGATGCTTTTTTGTTCCATTTAGTAATTGCCATACCTAACAACTTCCTATTCCAGCCTTTACCAAATCATCTTTTGTGATTTCGATTTTGGTGCAGCAATTCAGTAGTTTTCCGTCCACAGCAATGGCGGGAACTCTTGTAACCCCATATTCCTTCATTTTTGAAACACATATTTTACTTTCGCATTGCTCAGACAGATTATAAAATGTGATTTCGCAGTCCTTTCCTGCTGTCTCTTTTACTAATTGCACCACAGGCTCGCATACTGGGCAACCTGCTGTAAAAATCTCGATTTGTCGTTTCATCTTATTTAAAGTTTAAATTAATAATGGAACAAAGATGAGAACGTGAGGTAGGGGGTCACCAAAATTTTTTAGACATTTTTTTCGTTGTAGTTTTTTAATCTGGTTTCAATGATTTGGATTTCTTTTAAGCGATTGGTCAAATCAGATAATTCCAAGTTAGGGAATTCACTTTTTAAATATTCAATTTTATCTTCATTGCCACAATTTCCTGGGCAAGAGTCCACGGCCTTTACAATTCCAATAGCAAGCGCTTTTCGATAGACTTCATCCAGCAGTAAGTAATGTGCTTTTTGAATCCCCTTATCGATGGATTTGAACTGTATGTTTATTTGTTCGGGGTCCTTTCCTTCATCAAGCATTTTAACAATGCCGCTTAATTGACCACTCAAAGTTTTTAATCTTGTTTTTATATCCAAGATTAAATCAGTGGGTAATTTGTGCTGTTCCATATTCATAATTTGTCCATTATAATGTTTAGCAACAACTTGAATTATTACATCTTTTATTTTCTTGAATTGGTGGGCAGGCCACAGTACCGTAAGAACAGAATACACAACAATCTCCCTCGTTTGGTCTTAATACTTCTTTGCAATTCTCGCATTCGTAAAAGAATTGACAAGCGTTCGTCGGCATTTCTTCTTCTGTTTTGTGGCCGCATTCAGGGCAGGTGATCGTAGATTTTAATATTGTAGTTTCCATAAATAATAGTTAGAGCATATAGGTTAGGTCAGATGCCATTGTAGGATATGAAAATATCATTGTTCGCAAATCGCTTATGGTCATCTTAGTCTTTATCGCCATTGCGAAAAGATTGATGGTTTCCTCACAATGAGGTCCGATCAGATGCGCACCCAAAATGGTATTATTATTTTTATCGATGATTGTTTTATAAGCATATTCATCCACATTCAGGCGTCTCGCATTGAACCAATTATCCACTTTTTCAAAATTGACATTGATATCATATCCTTTTTCTTTGGCATCATCTTCCAATAGGCCAACGGTTGCCATAGTGGGCAAAGTGAAAACTACGGAAGGCATTGGGGGATAACTGACTTTTTTCTTATTTCCTTTAATGATATTTGAAGCTACGACGTGTCCTTCCAAAACAGCTACGGGTGTTAGGGGCAATCCTCTTGAGTCCGCTGCATCGCCAGCTGCATATATGTTCGCGTTCGATGTGCTCTGAAGGTATTCGTTGACCTCTATCCCCTTTTTTGAGAAGGATATACCTGCTTTTTTCAATTCTAAATCAAAAATGGCTGGGGGACGACCAGCAGAATTAAATACTTCTGCCGATTTGAAGTTAGTTTCCTTTCCGTTTGAAATTCCTGTGGTTATGTAGTTACCATCTTTACATTCAATTTTAGAAACTTCGGTTTCAAGAACGAGCTTGACACCTAAATTACGTGTGGCATCAACCAAATGTTTTACAATATCCTTGTCAAAGTTTTCCAATGGACGTTTGCCTCGATGTACTATTGTTACCTCGGCACCGGAACGTGCGGCAATATGAGCGAATTCAAAGGCGATATATCCACCACCGATGAAAAGCAGGGATTGGGGTAATTCCTTAAGGTTTAGAAAATCCGTACTCGTTTTCGCAAGCTGTCCGCCTTCAAAATCTAAAACTTTTGGTTTTGAACCTGACGCAATTACAACTTTATCAGCTTGAATGGTCTCGTTACCTACACTTAAGGTATTTTCATTTATAAACGTAGCGGAACTGTGAAAGGTATCGATGCCGTTCTTCTTATACCCCTTTTCTATTTTCCTCGGCATTTCATCGACAAAGGTCTGTTTGAACGCCATTATATCCTTCCAGTTGATATTCGGAATGGTATCAATGCCTTTCCCTTTAAGTCTTTTGGCGAAGTCGCGTACTTCGGTGGCACCGATAATCACTTTTTTTGGGTCACAGCCTCGTAGGGCGCAGGTGCCACCATAAGGTAGTTCATCAGTAATGCCCACCGAAAGACCTTTTGAAGCGCATTTATTTGCGATTGTCATACCGGACATACCCGAACCAATAATGAAAACATCATATTTTTTCATCTACTTATTTTCTTTAGTGGTTTTCTCGACAACTTTATAGCCGGTACTTTCTATAGCTTTTCGGATTGCGGTCAAATCGGTTTTGGTCTTGTCGAATTCCACTATGGTGTTGGCATTTTCGTAGCTGGCTTTGACCGAAATAATTCCGTCCAATTTATTGACTTCATTTTCTACGTGTGCCTCACAACCTGCACAGGTCATTCCAGCGACTTCAAAAGTCTGCTTTTTGATATTCGATTGAGAGACATAGACGATATCCTTGGTGGGCTGTGCATAAAATAGGTTGGAATAGTACGGAAAGGCCAGCATCAATGCGGCGAATAGTGTTACTATCAACAAGAAGTGTTTGGATTGCCAAAATGATGGTTTCGCATCATCTTCACAGGCGCAATCTATTTCTTCCTGTGCTTTCGGTCGCAGTTTCTGATACCAGGCAAACACCACGACAATAATGGTCAGAGCAATAAGGTAGGGTCTAAATGGTTTAATCCAAGAAAAGGTAGATGCGATTCCGCTTGTTCCGGCAATTAGTGCCAAAACAGGGGTTATACAGCATATTGATGCTACAACTGCGGTAAAAATGCCAGTATAGGCCGCGGTGTTTGAGGTTTTATTCGGTGCCATAATATAAAATTTCTAAGCTGTTTTCTTTCTTGTCGAAATTGAATTGAAAATTCCATTCAAAACATTGTCCTCACTCTTTACCAACGAATAATATAATGTTTGCCCTTCACGTCTCGATATAATAATTCCTGCATCCTTCATTTTACGGATATGTTGGGATACGGCAGGAACACTCATTTCAAGAATGTCCGCAATATCGCAAGGGCACAGTTCATTCTCTATGTTCAATAGGAATAGAATTTTCAGTCGTACCTCGCTTCCCGCAAGAGACAAAATTTTGCTTATTGCTTCTAAGCTACCTGAAGAATTCTCTATGGTTTCCTTGCATCTCGATATTTGCTTCTTGTCTGCTTCGTTCCGTGTACAAGTTATTTCCAAGCTCATCTTTTTTGATTTAAAGTGGCTGCAAATATATCATTATTATATTATTTAAGCAAATACTTAAATAATAACGCAACAAGTAACTTTGAACTTTTAAACAACCTTTGTTTTTTAATATTCTTTAATTAAATCTCATCCAAGGATTTTCGGTTTTTTGTCACAGATTTCTTGAACTGCGTGGGTGTCATTCCTGTTACTTTTTTGAATTGATTGCTTAAGTACGCAACGCTACTATAATGTAATTGAAAAGCTATCTCACTCAAGGTTAATTCATCATAGACAATGAGTTCTTTTACACGTTCAATTTTTTGGTTGATGATGTATTGCTCGAACGTGATGCTTTCTACCGACGAGAATAGGGAACTTAAATATTTATAATCCAAGTTAAGTTCGCCAGTAACAATATCTGCCCATTTTAATTCGGTCTTTTCATTGGAATAATGTATTTTCTCAATTACCAAATTTTTCATTTGCTCGATAAGCAGACTTTTACGGTCGTCAATCAAACTAAATCCTGCATTTTGTAGCTTTTTTTGCAAAGATTTTTTTTCGAATTCGTTAAGCATCGAAACCAATTCTACTTCTCCTAACTTGACAGCTTTGTAATCAATGTTCAATCCTACCAAAATTTGGGAAACTGCGGATATACATCTCGGACAGACCATATTTTTAATGTGGATGGTATTATTCATAGGTTGAAAAAATGCCTAATAAAATCTAAATTTAGATATATGATTAGTATTACAGCAGCAATAAATAATCCTATCATCGCTGAAATTCCGATAACCTTATCTTTTTTTGTAATCGGATTTTTCTGTTTATATGTATTTTTCTTGTTTTTTCTTCTATTTCTTCTACTTTCACTCATCATCTTTCTCCTCTTTAAAATATTAAAGGCTGAAGAATCCGCTTTTACCAATTAACTCTAACCCTGATTATTTTAACGTATCTCTAACCTCACCACAGGTTAACATTGCTTCGCCATAATATGGGTTACGGACTTCTTCCTCTAAACTTATCCAGTACGCTCCCTTATTATTGTCTGCCATTGGACAAAACTGGATATAAATATTTTCATTGACCCCAAAGAGCTGTACACTACTTATCATATGCGCAGACAAATGCTTAAAATGCCCTCTTTGTTTTGAAATATCCGTATTACTTGAAATTGCGTTTGCCGAAGTATTTAATTCCTTTTGAATTGTCATCCAATGGTTATGTGCTTTTTCATCGGATAACAACTTCATATCTACATTTTTCAGGGATTGTATTATTTGTTTTCCTGCTTGTTGTGCATTTTTGGCATCATCATTAACCAGAGCATCTTTTAAAAGAATATAATCATCAAACACCTGTTTTAACTGGCCTTGAAATTTGTTTGAAACAGCTATCCTTTCTTTCATTTCTGAATGGTCAGTATTCCCCTTACTATCTCCAGAATTGTTTCCTTGCATACCTAAATGCCCTTCGTGACCGGTCATTGTTTTGCCACCAGCTGTGTTCATCATAGATTTTTTGCCTTGTAATTGTGCAGCAGCATCTACTGTAAACGTGCCATTAGTTACCACTTCATCACCATTTTGAAGACCTTCAATTATGGTATAGGTGTCTCCATTGGCATTACCGAGTAAGACTTCTCTCATTTCAAAAATAGCTTCGTTAGGATTAGTTTTAACATAAACCACAGAACGTTCACCAGTCCACATCACAGCTGTAGCAGGAACTGTTATTTTACTTGAAGTGCTTTCTTGAGCACCTTCAATTTTACCTTCGACAAACATACCTGGTTTAAATAGGTCGTTCTTATTATTAAGTACTGCTCTAACTACGACGGTACGTGTAGAAGAATTTAATAAAGGGTCAATAAATGAAACTTTTGCATCAAATACTTCATTGCGATACGCATTGGTAGTCACTTTAATGGTTTGACCAACTTTCAAGGAAGCAATCTGATTCTCATAGGCATCAAATTCTGCCCAAACCGTATTGAGATTTGCTATTTTATATAATGGTTGTCCTTGTTTTACATAGTCACCCTCTTCTACCATTTTATGCGTTACTGTCCCAGAAACGGTTGCATAAACAGGGAAATTTTCTTGCACTTTTCCGGCGGTCTCTATAGCATTAATTTGCTTTTCAGAAAGTTTCCAAAGCTTTAGTTTATTCCTCACAGCTTTATAGAGTGCTGGCTGTGATTCCTTCAACGATGCAGCCGTGAGTAATTCTTGTTGGGCAGAAACTAATTCAGGTGAATAAATAGTTGCTAAACGCTGTCCGGCACCTACACGTTCTCCTGTAGTATTAACATAGAGGTTTTCAATTCTTCCACCAAAATAGGTGACCTGCACAGCGTTGGATTCTTCATTGGGCTTTATCTTTCCAGATAGTTTTAATGTGCCACTACCCATCTGACTTTGTCCTACGACCGACGTTTGTATGTTAGCCAGTGCCATTGCATTTTCGGTCATCTTAATCTCATCCGCAGACAGACCGTCTGCTCCAGCCTCAGCTGGAATGAGGTCCATTCCGCAGATTGGGCAATCGCCAGGTTCGGGTTGCATAATTTGTGGGTGCATTGAGCAAGTCCACATCTGCTCAGCACTTTCACCTGAATGATCGTGCGAATCTGACATATCCGACAAGTCCTTTATTGCCTGTTCATCATTTCCTGACCCTCCAAATATGAGCCATCCTCCCAATACCCCTACTACTAAGGCAAGGCCAATAAATATTAAATTCTTTTTCATAATATTAGTTTTAAAAGAAATAGCGCAAGTACTATTCCTCTTTTTTGTTTTCCAATCTGTAAATAATCTTTTTCATTTGTGCGATCTCACGCAACTGTGCTTCTATGATTTCCTCAGCAAGTTTTTTGGCTTCTGGGTCTTTTATGTCGGCTCTTTTACTTGTTAAGATTGCAATAGAGTGGTGTGGAATCATTGCTTTCATCCAGAGAACGTCACCTACTGTTGATTTTTGTTCGCGTACCAGACCCAATGCACTCACAAAAAGTATTAAACTCCCCAAATAAATAGCTATGTTCTTTTTCTTGTTCTTATACATATTTAGCATTAATGACAACATAATTACTGCCATTGCAGCTATACCGAGGCAAACCATATAAAATCTTGTAAGGCTAAACCAAACGTGATCCCATTCGTAGGTATTTAGGTACATTGTGATGTACATTGCTATAAATGAAAGCCCAAGCATAGCCATAAACTTTCCGTAAGTATTTTTCTTCATTCCGTCTTGTGTGTTTTCTTTTGAATCCATTGTTTTTGGTTTTTAAGTTATTATCTATTTAAGCTTCTTCTTTAATTTTCTGATTGATGGGGAACTGATGTACCATAGTACAAAACCACTTAAGACTGTTATCAATCCCAAAAGTGAAAATGCCCTTAATAGCAACGTGTTGAAATTATCCCTTCCCTGATAATCCATTGTATGGGTCATCCAAAGAAAATCAAACCAGCGCCAGTCCCTATGTCTCACCGTTTGAAAAGCGCCATTCTCAACCGCCACATAGGCTTTTAAGTTTTGTGGTGTCTCATAAGAAATTTCATAGGCTGGAAGTGGGCGACCGCGATATTCGTGATGTGCTCCTACAGAATCGACTAATTGAATTTTTGCTATTTCCAAATCGTTCAACATATACCTATTTGCAACTTGTTGAGCCTCTTCTTTAGTAATTCCATTTTTCCCTTGTCCTGTTCTGGCATTATAAAGCTGTGCTTCATTTATCCAATAGTAAGGTTCATTTGCTATTTCCAGTAATTCCAAAGATTGGACGGGTTCTTTAGTAGCGAGTTGGGATGTGCCGAGCAAATCATTAAATGAGGTCTGTACAGGTGCTTCTTTCTTAAATTGGTCACCGTGTATCTCGTCGATGTCCGTCCAGCTGAAATACATCCCACTAATCGTCCACATCAAGAACTGAATACCTAAAAAGATACCCAAGTAGCGGTGTGCTTTTCTAATCCATTTCGCTGTTTTTCTGTTGACCATATTACTTTATTTCGAAAGGAAACTCAATCGTTACTTTTTCCCAACTCATTGAGATTGTTCCTGAGGTCTCTGTTGTTTTGTTTATTTTGTACTCTAAATGTTCCTTGATTTCTTCGGAAATTTTAGGCGTTGCTTTAAATCGTAATACATCATCGCTCGCATCATAGTCATCCTTTCCGTGCTGATTCCAATTTCTGTTGAAAATGACAGTCCATTCTTCTTGATTCGGAATAGCAAAAAATCCATATTTTCCGGCTTTCAATACCTTGCCATCAATTTCTAAATCCTTATCTGTTTCCAACCAAGTGGCCATATGGGCACCAGCCTGCCAGACTTGGTCATACGCCAACAGTCCACCAAAAATTATTCTATTCCTTACTCCTGGGGAAGAGTAATCGATATGAATATGAGCATCGCCAACCATTGCCATTGTTTCGGTATGTGGACTTAATGGTTTTTTCTTGTCGGGTTCAGCGGTTTGAGAAACTGTTTCTATTTCTTCCTTCACAACTTCTTTGGTCTCTTTACTTTCTTGTTTGCAAGAGACTATTAGAGAAATGATTAATACTACAGAAAAATGGATGTGTTTTTTCATTATATTTTACTTTGTATTTCTTGATGAAGAGTGCGTTTTAATGATTTTCCATAGCCCATCTATCTTCTTAAGGATAGAAGTTGCCACCCCTTTTTTCTTTATCGTTCTACTATTGCCTTCATCATCTGGGTTGAGAACGATAGTGTAGATATAGGTTTCGGTAGTAAAGGCGTAGGGCAAATCTACTTCTGCATCAATTTCATAATCTGAAAATTCAAACTTCTTGAAATGACCTAATTCTGGCCCTAAATGATGTTCTATATAGTGTGCGTATGAGCCTTCAACACCGCCAGATTCAAAAACTTCTGAGTCTTTTGTAAATAACTCAAAGGTGCCTTCAGTCGTCAGGTTTTGCAGCGCATCCTTATAGGTTTTCATTACTTTTAGAACAGCTTCTTTCTCGGTGCCTAAATCTACATTTTGGCTAAACATTTGGCCTGTGGCAAACGTAAGTAGCATTAGGATTGTTGTTAATTTTAGAGTTTTCATAATTTTAGTTATTAAGGGTTATTTATTTACTCGAATTCTATTCACGTTTGCGATTCCAAATACAAGGACAAAAAATCTGAGGGCCACCTCAAGTGCCACCAAGGTTTTAGCTGTAACCGTTATCGGGATTATATCGCCGTAGCCTACAGATGAAAATGTAATTAGACTGAAATAGGACATATCGAAAAATAACAACAGCCCGTTATTTCCCGAACTATTATTTATCTTGAAATGAGTAGAATCAAAAAAATGTAATGCTGTATAGTCTATAGCGAATGAAAGTACAATCAGGACAATTAAAAATCCGAATAACACTAAAACGTGGCTCAGCAAATGGCTCTGTCCGATAATTTTCATTAATTGATTAAAGGATAGGGCTATGATAAATCCTATCTTTGTTAGTGTTATGGCCAATAGTATAATCACTGCGTAAGTAGCATTAATATTAGGCAAGACATACAGCCCGATAGCTGAAGCAATAAGCACTACCAATAGTACGTACTTTGAACTATTGAAAAGTTGCCCATAAAAGGCTGCCGTGGTTTCTATGTCCTTTTTGTCACTCATTGTTTTGAGGGTTTTATAAAAATTTCTTCATATGTTTTTGTTTCAGTTTCGTTTATTCGTCTAACAATGTGTTTTTTATGTATGCCCTTTCTGTTTTCAAGTCCCATTGAACCCAGCAACTCTTTAAAGGCTTCCATTGTGTTTTTATGGTAATTGGCTACTTTGGTCTTCTTGTCTTCCACAACTAATGACGCTACCCTTGACGGTACCATTGTGGTTATGCCGGTAGGACAAGTATCTAAATTGCATTTTAAGGACTGCACACACCCCAAGGCAAACATCATTCCTCTGGCACTATAACAGGTATCTGCGCCGAGTGCCAACATTCTATAGATATCAAAAGCCGAAATGATTTTACCAGCTGCCATTAATTTTATCTCATCTCGCAAGTCATAATTTTTAAGAATCCGGTTTGCGAAATGAATAGCTTCAACTATCGGCAGCCCTGCCCAATGAAGTGATTCCATATGGGCAGCGCCCGTGCCTCCTTCGGCACCGTCAATGGCAATGAAGTCTGGATAATTTTGCGTTTCAGCGAAAGATTGAACCATTCTTTCAAATTCATCTTTTTGTCCAATACATAGTTTAATGCCAATTGGTTTGCCATTGGAAAGCTCTCTCAATTTTTCAATGAAAGAAATCATCTCTTCATCGTTTCCAAATGCCGAATGATGCGGTGGCGATAGTATTTCGGTACCCTTTTCAACATCCCTGAATTTTGCGATTTCTTCTGTGTTTTTCTTTGCAGGCAGTATAGCTCCAAATCCTGGTTTAGCTCCTTGCGAGATTTTAATTTCAATCATTTTGACCACCTCGTACAAGGCAATTTCCTGAAACTTTTCGGGGTCGAAATTACCTTCTTCAGTACGGCATCCGAAGTAACCGGTTCCGATTTGAAATATGATATCAGCCCCATACTCCTGATGATAGGGTGTAAAGCCACCTTCACCCGTATTTTGGGCAAAACCAGCTATTTTAGCACCGCCATTAAGGGCTAAGGTCGCATTTTTGCTTATTGAGCCATAGCTCATTCCCGCAAGATTCAGAATGCTTGCAGAATAGGGCTTATCACATTTGGAACTTCCAAATGTTACTCTAAAATCATCGTTGACTTCTTTTGCCGGATAGGTGGAATGTGTAAACCATTCACGACCAACTTTATCATACGGTATTTGTGTACCAAAAGGTTGACTTTTATTAGCATTCGCAGCACGTTTATAGACTATTTCTTTTTGTATCCAGTTAAAGGGCTTTCCTTCCGTCCTATTAAGCAAAACGGTTTCTTGGACAACGTGTCGTTGTTTTTCCAGAAAATTGGTAATTCTACCAAATAATGGAAAGGTACGTCTAATGTTATCTGATTTATGAAAATAATCGATTAGTCCTAAAATCAAGAAAGGAAGTAATACCAATGCAAGCCACCACAACAAGGGGTACATAATGATTATGGTTGCTACCGCCAAAACCAATATGATGCTCGTTATGATAAATCCTTTTCTCATAATCTTTGTTTAATGTGAATGCCCATCTCTTTCCTGGTGACCTTCTTCACTTTCGGTTTCAATATAATTTCCTTGTGGGCCCACTCCCTCTATATATACCAACTGTGAACCATAATGTCCTGCTTCGGAAACTGAATATGCCGAAAAGGCCATAACTACAAAGACTGCTATTTCAAAACCACGCTTTAGTTTGACCCAAAACAGGCCTACTATTTTCAGAACTGCTGCAAGGGCACTTGACCATAGTGTCCAATCGGCATATTTATCGTGTTGTTCCAGTACGCTTTTTGCCATTTCGGTAAGTCCTTCTGTATGCGGGTGCACAAATGTTCCAGCGACATACGCCCCAATAAACCCAGACCCTACCATTAAGAGAATTACCCAGTCCATTGTCCGGTTCAAGGTAAACAACTGTATCAATTGTAAAACCACCGCTAACAGCAATAGTACAATGGGAAAATGTACGACCATAGGGTGTAGGTTGGGAAACGCATCAAAATCTGCTTTTACGGAATCTGATTGTACAGCTGATGCTATACTGGCCGATAATTCAGTTGCATCAAGGCTATTTCGTTCTTCATTTAAGGCAAAGGTTTTGGTCAAACTACCTAAGAAGGCAATGACCAAAATGGCTGAAAAAAAATGTTTTGTTTTCATCTCTTACGGTTTTTAATTAGTACCCAATTAGTTGCAGTACCAAAGTCCCAAGAACTATGCTGGCTATGATAGCGTACACGATATAATTGAACCACTTTTTTAACGGGTTTTTGATCTGTGCTTTGCTATTACCTGTATTGCAACAATCTTTCATTACCTATTTATTTTTCAGTTTTCTTTAATGAAGCTGAAACCCTAAATTTATACTTGATAATGAGAGGCGAACTGGTATTAACCAATCAACCATTTCAAATGTTCACCTCCCAAAACCAAGTACTCTTCACTAAACTTCTCTTTTTCAAAAGTTTTAAATTGCCTGACATAGGAAGAGAGATGTTATTATTTTAAGGGTTTAATCCCTCTCCCTTGTGCAGGCGGCTACTAACCAAATCAACTTTTCTATTTCACAAAATCTGTTGTGCCTAATTAAGAGAAAGGGTTTCATTAACCAACCAAACAGTATGCACCCTCTCTCTTATTAGGACTTAAATTTTTGCCTGACCTGGGAAGGAACTAACACTAACCATCATCTATTTTTCCTTCCCACGACAGGACTTAATGACTACTCAAGATATTCCGGACATTTTATGTATTCTGTTAACTAATAAACTAGAACAACAAAAAATGCTTAGGGAAGGGATTATCTACTGAATAGTCTTTTGTACTTTGCCGCATTTAAGCATTCTACTGCCGTAATATGGGTTTCTTATCTCGTTGTTTGTACTTAACCAAGCACTACCCTTATCGTACATAGGGCAAAATTGTTGGTACAGTGTGTTCTTTGTTCCTGTAATCGCCACCATATCCGTTATATCTTTGCTCAATGTTTTAAAATGCTCTCTTTGATGGTCAATAGCACTTTCAGCAATATGTTCTGCGTGTTCTGTAGCATCTTCTATAATATCGGCCAATTCTTCTTGCTGTTCTTTGGTATAGCTACTGGTATCAAAGGCTTTAAGAGAAGCTACCAATTTTGTACCTTCTTGGGCTGCCTTTTTGGTATCGTCTGCCACCAAGGCATTCTTTAGACTGAAGTAATCATTTAAAATTGCTTCTGCTTTTGCATCACTGTTCATATCCATCATTTTACCGTGGTCCATTTTATGGTCCATCTTCATTTTTTCCTTTTCCTGTGCATTGATAAAAGAAACTGCCAACAATAACATAGTGGCTATACTCATTTTTAACTTTTTCATCTTTTTATTTTTTAATTATTTATAAGCTATTTTTTAATTGTGTTACCCAATTGATTATTTCTTCTGCCTCTGCTTCTGAAAACTTTGCGTCTCTATGAATGAAGGTATAAGAATCTAAAGGCATTTCGCCATTTTCAATCTGTTTAATGATAGACCTTAGCTTACTGGTCTTTCTTCGGGTTGATAGTGAATCCCATTCGTTGAAATTCAGTTCGGCCTTGCCTTCTTTAATATGGTCTTCCAAAAACCAAGCAACAGGCTGAACTTTGTTATACCACGGGTATTGCGTATTATTACTGTGACAATCATAGCAGGATACCTGTAACTTGTTTTGAATGTTCTCTGGAACATCATTAACCAACATAAAATCAGTTTCGGGTACAGAATCACTTTGGTTACGAGATGATGGTATAAATTGAATACCTACAAACACCACCAATAAAACAATCGCTATGATTTTTACTATTTTCATTTAGTTGATTTCTCGCTGCACTTTGCCACAGGTTAACATTTTGCTACCGTAGTAGGGATTACGCACTTCCTCTTTAGTACTTAACCACGCCGTACCGCCATCATACATAGGGCAAAACTGCTCATATAGTTTCATCTCTGTTCCTGTTATAGCAACCATATCTATTAAATCTTTACTTAAAACTTTAAAGTGCTCTCGCTGATGTGCTATATCACTTTCTGAAATGTGTTCTGCGTGTTCAACTGCATCCTCAACAATATCCTTTAATTCGGATTGCTGGGCATCGGTATAATGTGAAGCGTCAAAATTTCCTAAGGATGTTGCGAGGGCTGCTCCCAACCCTTTGGCTTTGCCATTATCGTCTCCCACCAGGGCATTCTTTAAATTGAAATAGTCATTAAGAATCGCTTGTGCGTTACCGTGTCCATTCATTGCCGTATCCATACCTGCACCATCGTGATGACCGTCATTATCATCGTGATTCGGTTTTTCTTGATGCATCTCGTTGCTCATTGGTGCTGCCGGTTCATTTTTATTTCCGTCTTTACAAGCAGTAACACTAACTAAAGCTAATGCGATTATGGGTATAATTAATTTTTGTCTAATCGTTTTCATCTTTGTTTATTTAAGGGTTATTTATTAATAGTTTTCTTTACCGACCCACATTTCAACATTTTATCGCCGAAATAGGGATTGGTTATTTCTTTAACATCGGCATACCAATAGGCACCTTCATTATTAAATGCCATTGGGCAGAATTTTTTGTATATGGTTCCTTCAGATAGTGCATCTTCAAACATTGGCCCAGCCTTTTCGGTAAATTGTGCGAACAATTCTCTCAGGGTTTCAATGTCATCGGTATTGGCCATATCTTGTGCTAAGTTTTTCAGCTCCATCCTTTCTTCTTCAAAAGAGGCAGCCATATCCTTACTTATGGATCTTGCCTTTTCTGCATCGTCTCTTACAAGTGCCATCTTGATTTCAAGGTAATTGTGCCATACTTTTCCCGTCATTCCGTCAATAAAACCTTGGTCTGCGATATCTGCGGTTTTTTTCTTGGCCGCCTTCACCTCTTCTGGGGTGTTAATTTCTACGGTTTGTTTTTCCTTGCAGCTTACAATTGCAATGAGTGCAAGGGTTAGAATTGAAGTTTTTAATAGTGTTTTCATTGTTTTTGAATTAAATTATTAATCTATAGTTTAAAATGTTTTGGACCTAAATGGTCTAAGATTTCTTTTAAATCTTGTCCTACGCTTTTTGCTATTTCTTCTATTTCGGATTTGTCAGAGATGCCCCAAGTTGTCTCAACGTCTTCGATAGAAACCTCGATTAAAGAAGCATCTTCGATTGCTTTGATGCTAATTTTACAAGGCACGAGTGAGGTCATTTGGATATCGTTGGACAGTAAGTTGGCAGCCGTTTCTTTATGACAAACCATCATAATTATTAGGTGAGACATATCGATGTTATAGTCCTTCAGGTAGTCCTTAACATCCATTTCTCCGATGATGTCAAATCCTTTGTCCTTTAAAACATCTCTTAACTGTGTTAGTGCCTCATCAAAAGTTATGGAACCGTAGCGTCTAACAATACTGTAAGATGTGTTTCGGCTCTCAGTATAATTCTGACTATGCAATCTTTGTTTTTTGTCCTCGCTATTTTCCATACTATTTTTATTTCAATCGGTTGACAACATTTTTGAGCCTCTCTGTAATTTCATTGGCAACATCATTTAATTTTTCATTCTCAACTGCCTGCATCGATGCTAGCGGATTAATTGCCGCTACCTCTACTGTAGTTTCATTTTTTTGTTGAACTATAACATTGCAAGGCAACATCGTACCTATTTTATCTTCTGCTTCTAGAGCCTTATGAGCAAATGGTGGATTGCAAGCACCTAAGATTTGATATCTCCTGAAATCAACATCAAGTTTCTTCTTTAGCGTTTCATTTACATTGATTTCTGTTAGTATTCCGAAACCTTCTTTTTTCAGTTCCTCAGTAACCTTTTCCATTACTTTGTCAAAGTCCTCATTCAGGGTTTTATTGAAATAATAGTTCATCTTCTTAGTTTTTAGAGTTAATCGTTCGTTTTTGTTCTTCGTATTCCTCTTTTGATATTTCGCCCTTTGCAAAACGGTTGTCTAGTATATCCATAGAATTTTCCTTACTTCCAGAGTTTCGCAAACTTCCTCCTCTAAACAGTAATATGGCCAAAATCAAAATAATCGGTATTAGTATCCACCACCACATCATCATAACTATATCTTTTAAATTGTTAAATAAACTGTTCTCATTGCCAATAGATTTCGGGAATTTACTGCCCTTTATTCTTCATCTTTTCTTTCATTTTCTTCATCATTTCTGGATTTTTTTTCATCATCTTCTGCATCATTTCTTTCATCATTTCGGGGTTCTCATCCATCATTTGCGACATTCTTTTTTTCATCGCTTTTTTCATTTCATCATTACCGTGGATTTTTTCCATAAGCATTTTTCTCCCTTTTTCGCTCTGCATCATTTTGTTAAGCATCTTCTCTTGCATCTTCACCTTCATTTCTGGGTTTTCATCCATCATCTTTTGCATATGCGATTGCATTTTTTCTTTCATCTCAGGGTTTTTCTGCATCATCACTTTCATATTGCCAGATTCCATTTGTTCCATATGGGATTTCATCAATATCATTTTGGCTTCTTCATTTTTTCGAGCCTCACTTATGAATGCAGCAAACTGAACAGGGTTTGAAATGATTTCTTCATAAACAGCATTTCTATTTTCTTCAACCTGCATAGTTTCACTTGCATTGAAAGTTGATTTGCAACCAACGAATGTTCCTAATATTCCTATTACCATTAAAAGTTTTACTGTTGTTTTCATTTTATTATTTTTTAAAATTTATAAATCGTCTATCTATTTTTCTTTTTCTTCACTTTTATTTTTTAGAAACCATTTTTCGCCTAAAAAAATCAATACCATCAGTATTGCAGCTACAATTACGACCAGTAGGTCGCTAGAAGCCTTTATCCATAAGAACGCGGCCAAAACAATACAATCCAATAATATAGCAGTATATAGAATAGAGGCACGGGCGTTTATCTCTTTTCTCATATTTTTAAGTACGCCCCAATGAATTCCTATATCCATAATTAGATAGAAAATAGCACCTAGTGAGGCAATTCTTGTAAGGTCAAAAAGAATGGTCATTGTAAGTGCCAATACCACGGTGTAAATGAGCATATGTTTTTGCAACTTACCAGGTAACCCAAAATGTTTATGGGGAATTAGATTCATCTGAGTTAGCATTGTAGTCATCCTTGACACTGCAAAAATGCTTGCTACCACACCTGAGATAGTAGCTATAATTGCGATACCCACCGTGAACCACAATCCGTACTTTCCGAAAGCAGGCCTTGATGCCTCGGCCAATGAATAGTCCTTAGCTTTGATTATTTCTTCAATAGTAAGGTTAGAAGAAACAGCAAATGCAACAAGTAGATATACCACGGTACAGATAACCAGTGATATTATAATTGCACGCCCTACATTTTTATTAGGATTGGTGATTTCCTCACCGCTATTTGTAATCGTGGTAAAGCCCTTATAAGCTAAGATTGAAAGGGCCAAGGCTCCTAAATAATTGGTAATGGGGTATTCTGTCAAACTTTCTGAAGGGACAACTTCAGAAAATGAAAATCCTGCCGCCCATAATCCACCAATGGCAAAAATTGCAATACCTCCAATTTTTAAAATAGCCATTGCAAAGGAAGATTTGCCAATGATATTGTTTCCAGAAATATTGATTAAAAACGCAACGATTAACAGCACTACCCCAAGGATAGGCACCCAAACACTATTGTCATTTATATCGAATAATTGAAGCGTGTACGAACCAAAAGTACGTGCTACCAAACTTTCATTAATGACCATTGAGAGTGCCATTAGCAATGCTCCAGAAGCTGTTACCGCACCCTTACCATATATCTTTTTTAGATAGGTAGCAATACCGCCAGCAGATGGATATGCATTGGAAAGTTTCACATACGTATATGCACTAAATCCTGAAATGATAGCGCCTACAAGAAATGCATACGGAAACCATTGCCCTGATAACTCAGCTACTTGTCCTAATAAGGCAAATATTCCTGCACCTATCATTACACCAGTACCAAGCGACACCGCTCCGGTTAAGCTCAAACTATTTTTCTTGTATTGTGCCATTTCTTAAAATCTTAGCGATAATCCACCACCTGCTCCAAATCGGTTGTCATAGCTCCCCATCAAAGAGAAATCACGACTCAAAACGAACTCTAAACCTACTTGCCAAGTAGTTTCTTCTTTAAAATCAGTTCCTTCCTCAAAATCTGTAACCCAACCAAAGTCCATTTGGTATTCGTACTCACCGTACAGTGCTACATTTCTAAATATCATTGTTGCTGTGGCGAAAGAGATTGTTGGTCTTAGTTTATTATCTATTCTCAAATCGGAATCTATAAGTAATGGAAGTAGATACCTCACACCGACTACACCCGTAGTGGAAATCTCATCAAGACTATCTTCGCCTTCATTTTCAACATTTACACCACCAAATACCCTGAAGTAACTATTGAGCCAACGCTCGTATGTAAACTCTGCTTCTAAATTTTCATTCCAACCATATTCTCCTCTTACTATGAACTGATTACGTATATTGGTTGCTGTATAAAACAATTCTGTCATATGGCTTGCGCCAGTAACTTCTCCCCAAGTCCACATATGGTCTGCTTCTGTAGTCAAATTAGTAATTGGATAGCCTTTTAATCTTTCATCCCGTGGTGTATCATAGCTGAAGACCCTCGCCATCCCACTATTTATATGGTAAAGTACGTGGCAATGGAAAAACCAATCGCCATACTCAACGGCATCAAATTCGATAACCACTTTCTGCATAGGTGCAACGTTTACAGTATGCTTTAACGGACTACGCTCGCCATTTTCATTAAGCACCCTAAAAAAGTGACCGTGTAGGTGCATAGGGTGGTGCATCATCGTCATATTGTTAAGGGTTATACGAACCACTTCGCCTTGATTGATTTTGATTTTATCGGTTTCAGAAAGCGGAACACCGTTGATAGACCATACGTAGCGATTCATATTTCCCGTTAGGTTGAAAAGCATTTCACGCACAGGTTTTCCGTCTTCAAACTCAGTGTTTCCTGGTGCTTTTAAATAGTTATAGTTAAATTCTGGATTTCCTCCTGTTTTCATATTGTCGCCAATAACCTTGTCTTGCGGCACGATATAGCCCATTTTCATTCCGCCGTTCATTTGCCCTTTGTCACTTTCCATTTTCATATCTTCGTGAGCCATTTCGTCGTGCTTCATTTTCGTGGAATCTTTGTCTTTCTGCATCCCATCCATCTTCATATTATCGTCTTTCATATTCATTCCGTCCATTTGCATTCCATCCATCTTCATCGCATATTTTTTCATCTTTTCAATGGAATCGTTCTTTGAAGGATTGAACTTGGCTGCAGGTGCGCCCATTTTCATATCCATTGACATCATTTCTTGCATTTGCTTTATCAAGTCTGGTTTTGGAACTTTAGGCGCATTCAAAATTTTGCCGGTTCCTAAATAAGCTGATGCCTGACCAGAACCATCTTGTGAGGTAGCAAGTATTTCCAATTTTCCGCTTTCCGGGATGGTTACAATAAAGTCATAGGTTTCTGCAACACCGATTAGTGTTTTGTTTTTCTTTACGGGGACAACATCCAGTCCATCTGCTGAAACCAGCATTGGATCTTCGCCACCGAACGTGAGCCAGAAGTAAGAAGCAGCTGCGGCATTTATAAATCGTACTCTAACCTTTTCGCCGGGACTGAAATCAGGATAATTCTGTTCTGCCCCTCCATTAATAAAAAACTTATCGTAATAATTATCTAAAATTGCCATATCGGGCATTCTGTACCACATCATTTCTAATTTTGCACCTACAGCTCCCTTGGCAATAACCTTGTCCCAACTTTGTACTTGGTTTTTCTTTATAAGATACCACTCATTGCCACGCTTTAAGTTTCTAAGCTGTGTCTTGGGGTTTTCATCCATCCAATCTGAGAGGACGAGTACCAAGTCTTTGTCATATTCTAAATCAGTTTTTTTAGGATTGATTTGAATTGAGCCATAAACACCTCTTTGCTCTTGTAGACCTGTATGTGAATGATACCAGTACGTACCAGATTGTTTCAGTGCGAATTTGTATTGTTGGGTTTCACCCGGTTTAATTGGTGGTGTAGTTAGATAAGGCACGCCGTCGTAAAAGTTTGGAAGAATTAAACCGTGCCAATGTACAGATGTTTCCTCATCCATTTTATTGGTCACATTAATAATGGCAAACTCACCTTCATTAAACTCAAGATTAGGTCCTGGGATACCACCATTAATGGTCATAGCTTTGACATCTTTGCCAGTAAAATTTACAGTCTCGTAGTCAATGGTAAGGTCGTAGACTCGTTCTGGCCAATTATCTATATTTTCTTCACTCTTGTTAGCTACATATTGTGCAATACTCTTTGTTGAAATGAGAAGCACAAGTATCATTGTCATTTTTCTAATCATCGTTCTCTGTTTTTAAATTCATATTACTATAATGCATTGTGATTAAATCATTTATCTTTTTTCGTTCAATTCTTAACTACTTAGATAATTAACCATAGCATACTCTGTATAATAGCCTTTAATGGATTCAATTAGGTTTATCTGAAACTTCAACTGAAGTTCCTGAACGTCCAATACGTCATTGAAATCTATCGTACCTGTCTCATAGTTCTTTATCAATATTTCTTCTGCGTCATTAGCCTGTTGTAAATTCTTCAGCTGAACATTAAACTTTATTTTCATACTGTTTCGGTTGTACTGAGCCTGTGCAAGAAGCGTTTCAAGTCTATTTAACCTATCTTCTTTTTGCGATGTAATCTCTAACTGTCTCAATTCATTTTGCTTGGTAATTGACTTGTACCTATTATTGAAAATTGGAATTGAGATTGAAACCATTGGCATCACGATATCCTTTCCGTTATCGGAAAAATTCATATCGGGACGCTCTGAAACCGGAACATAATCCAATCCAAAACCAATGTTTGGTGCACTCTCCTTTTGGTTTAATGCTTCTGACTGCTCAACAGATTCGTACAGCTTATCATATTTTAAAAGCTCTGGATTGAGTTTGAGGTTCTCATTAGAGACCAATGGTTCTTCATCAGGAATAGTCAACTCTTGTGGCACTTGGACTTCCAGTGTTTCGTCGCGATTCAATAAATTATTAAATACCGTTTGTTCTGCTAAGTAATCTTGTTCCAAGACTTCCTTTTGCTGCACCAGTTCGTTTTGCCGAATCTGTAACCGCAGCACATCAACAGCCGAGGCATTTCCAACTTCTACAGAGGTCAATGCCAAACGCTCATAGGTTTCCAACAACTGAATGTTTTCATCCAAAATAAGTTGTTTTGCCTTGATTGAATATAGTTTGTAATAGGATTGCGATACTGATAGTGCTAACCTTCGTTTCGCAATGACAATATCCACATATTGAGCATCTGCCATTGAACTCGCATAATTTTCTCTTGCGGTAATGGTGCCAAACCAAGGTAGCATTTGTGATACCGAAAAGCGTGCACGTTGTGCACCTGTTCTGGTTTCGGGTTCGCTCACAAAGTAGCCTACGCCAATCTCTGTATTTGGTAACCAATCTGCTTCATTTACCTTTTCTTCCGCTATGTTGTAGCGCAATTCAAAAGCTTGAATTTCTGGATTATTCTTTTCAGCTTCCTGAATATAGGATGCCAGTTGTTGTGCATCAGCTTTCGCGAAAGCAATAAAAACAAGTGCTATTACAATTATATATCTCATCTAATAGTTCTTTTCAATTGAAATTCTTTTGTCCAGCTAAACAAAACCGGTACTACAAATAAGGTCACAAGTGCTATGAGCATCCCTCCAAAAGATGGGATAGCCATAGGAATCATTATATCACTCCCTCTTCCTGTTGATGTTAATACGGGCAGTAAAGCGAGTATGGTAGTGGCGGTCGTCATCAAACAGGGACGAATTCGTTTCTCCCCTGCTTCGACTACAGATGCTCTGATCCCAGATTTATCTGTTGGTTTGTTTTTATCAAATGTTTGAGTGAGATAGGTCGCCATAACCACACCATCATCAGTTGCAATACCGAATAGGGCAATAAAACCAACCCAAACGGCAACACTTAAATTAATGGTGTGCATTTGAAAGAGGTCTCGTAAATTTTCTCCGAAAAAGCTGAAGTTTAAGAACCAATCTTGGCCGTAGAACCATATCATTAAAAAACCTCCCGCAAAGGCGACAGCAATTCCAGTAAAGACCATTAATGACGTTCCAACAGAACGGAACTGGAAATATAGGATTAGAAAAATAATAGCCAAAGCCAGAGGTACTACCACGCTCAATGTTTTTTCTGCTCGTAACTGATTTTCATACGTTCCCGTAAATTGATAATTGATACCCTTTGGAACGGTCAATTCGCCATTGTCAATTTTTTCTTGAATAAGGGCTTGGGCATTTTCCACCACATCTACTTCGGCGAAACCATCTAATTTATCAAAAAGGACATAGCCTACTAAAAAAGTGTCTTCACTCTTTATAACCTGTGGCCCTTTCTCATATCTAATAGTGACCAACTCACTTAACGGAACCGGACTTCCTTTTTCTACAGGCACATAAATATCTTTTAAATCGTTTGGATTTGCGCGTAATTCCCTTGGGTAGCGTACACGAATACCATAGCGCTCCCTACCTTCTACTGTTTGTGAAAGCACCATACCACCAACAGAAACCTGTATAACTTGCTGTACTTGCTCTATGGTTATGCCATAGCGCGCAAGTCGTTCTCTGTCAATATCTATAAGTAGGTATGGCTTCCCCACAATACGGTCGGCAAAAACTGCTTCATCCTTTACACCCTCTGCTTGTTTTAAGATATCTTCCAATTGTACCCCAAACGCCTCAATTTCTTTTAAATCCTGTCCTTTCACCTTAATGCCCATAGGTGCTCGCATACCAGTCTGTAGCATCACCAAGCGTGTTTCTATGGGTTGTAGCTTTGGTGCTGAAGTAACACCTGGAAGCTTTGTAACCCTTACGATTTCTTTCCAAATATCGTCTGGCGATTCAATTTCAGGTCGCCAATTTCTAAAGTACTCTCCATCGTCATCTGGAATGAGCTGTGAACTTGTCACAGAGAATGGGTCTGTAATTTTTGAGGCTTTATAGTCATCATCTTCTACTTCAATTTCGCTATTAGGGTTGGTTACTAAACTGCCATCCTTTAAAACAAATAAGCCGTCTTCGTTTACCTTAAAGCGTTGTCTTTTGCGATTTTCATTTAAAATATATTCAGATTTATATTGAATAACATTCTCATACATCGATAACGGTGCAGGGTCTAATGCTGATTCTGTACGCCCAGATTTACCGACTACGGTTTCAATTTCTGGAATGCTCGCAACGGCCATATCGAGTTGCTGTAGGACGCGTTTATTTTCCTCCACACCTGCGTGTGGCATTGAAGTGGGCATTAACAGGAATGAACCCTCATTGAGTGAAGGCATAAACTCTTTACCAGTATTACGCATAATCATCACTCCAAAAATTACAATGGCAGTTGGTATCGAAAGAAATAACAGCTTATTGCGCAATGCCCAATTTAAAATTCGAACATAATAATTTCTAAAAAGTGTAAATACACCCAAAAGACCAAAACAGATAAGACCAACGAAGATTAAGTTTATAAGGATACTTCTATCTACTCCCAGTGGTCTCCAATATTCCGCCAATAGGAATATGATAGCAAAAGCCGAAACAAATATATTGATGATGTTGGCGCGTTTTGACGTAATCTTTTCCTTTAGTGAAAGGAAGCCAACAACGCCAAATGCAACTAATATTAATCCAAGCGGATAGCCTAAAATTAAAGATAAAACGCCAAAAACAATCAATGCTCCATTTAGCATATAACTAAAAGAAGTTTTTAAATTTCTCTTTTTAAATAAATAGGCCGCAAATGGTGGAATTAAAAATAGGGCAACAATAAGAGCTGCGGTGAGTGCTGCCGTTTTTGTAAATGCCAATGGCCTAAACAATTTCCCTTCTGCACCAATCATAGTAAATACAGGAATGAAACTAATAATAGTGGTCATTACTGCCGTTAAGATGGCGCCAGAAACTTCGGCAGTCGCATTATAAACTACCGTATTCATAGGTAGCTTTTCTTCATTTTCATCAATATGCCGCAAGACATTTTCCGAAAGGATAACGCCCACATCGACCATAGTTCCAATAGCAATTGCAATACCAGATAAGGCGACAATATTTGCATCTACATTGAACAGTTTCATAGAAATAAAGACCATCAAAACCGCAACAGGCAATAATCCGGAAATCAATACGGAAGCCCTTAAATTGAAGACCATTATGATAATCACAAAAATGGTTATCAATATCTCTAAAGTTAGCGCTTCATCAAGTGTGCCCAAGGTTTCTTGGATTAGTTCTGTTCTGTCATAAAAGGGTACGATGGTTAATTGCGAAGTCCTCCCATCGCTTAATGTTTTTGATGGAAGCCCAGAACTTAACTCGTTTATTTTTTCTTTAACATTGTTGATGACTTCCATAGGATTGGCCCCATAACGAGCCACTACAACACCACCAACAACCTCGGCTCCTTCCTTGTCCAATAAGCCTCTTCTTGTAGCAGGACCGTGTGTTACTTTCGCAATATCCTTTATACGGATGGATGTAAAATCTTTTGAAGTAACTACCGCGTTTTCTAAATCAGATAGTTTCTTAATATAACCCAATCCTCTTATAAGGTATTCAGCTTGGTTGATTTCAAGCGTTTGTGCACCAACATCTTTGTTGCTTTGTTTTACTGCTTTTACAACCTCACTCAAGCCTATGTTGTATTGCCGCATTAATTCGGGATTAACATCCACTTGATATTCCAAAACATATCCGCCGATGGAAGCCACTTCTGAAACGCCACTCGCAGATGACAACGCATATTTCACGTAGAAGTCTTGAATGCTTCTTAATTCTTGTAAATCCCATCCACCTGTAACATTACCATCTTTATCACGTCCCTCAAGGGTGTACCAATATATTTGCCCTAATCCTGTGGCATCGGGACCTAGAGCTGGATTAACGCCTTCTGGTAGAAGTCCGGCTGGTAATGAGTTTAATTTTTCAAGTATTCGGCTTCTGCTCCAATAAAATTCAATATCTTCTTCGAAAATGATATAAATGCTCGAAAACCCGAACATAGATGAACTACGTATTGTTTTAACCCCTGGAATACCAAGAAGCGATGTGGTTAGAGGATAAGTAATTTGATCCTCAATATCTTGAGGGGAACGACCATCCCATTTAGTAAATACAATTTGTTGGTTTTCGCCAATATCTGGTATGGCATCTACGGCAACAGGGTCTCGAGGAAGTGAGCCTGTATTCCATTCAAACGGGGCGTTTACGACTCCCCAAGCAATAAAAAGTGCAAGTAGTAGAACGGCTACTAGCTTGTTCTCGATTAAAAATTTGATGCTTTTATTCAGCATAAAAAAATGAGTTTTAAGTAATAACAATACTTGTTGAAAAACAAGGTACAAGCAGTTTAGTCCAAACAAATTAATGTTGGACGTAAGAATTAATTACTTAAAAATCAAATGAGGAAAGTCTGGTCTAGGACTTGAACGTCCCTAATAAGGGGCGGTGGGGAATAATCTATAAATGCTTCATTATCTGAGTTTTCATACTCAAACAAATCTAAATACGATTGGATAAATGTTACAACAAATACTTGCTGTTCTTTATCCAGTTTTTCGAAGGAAATTTTTAGTGTATCCTGACCTTCTAAAAGCAATTGCTCATCACTGCAGCAGTTTTTCTTGGTAATATCACAATTAGAAAAAGTAGAAGTTTTTTGAACTTCCATACCGCAGGTTTCTACTTTTCCAAACAATGAAGAATCAACTAAAACATCACCGCAATAATGACTTGCCAACGTAAAAGAAAACGTTGAGAATAACACTAAAAGTGCCATACAAAATGATGCTATTTTAAAAAAAATCTTCTTCATCAATTGTACAAAAGTATAAAATTTTAAGTAAAATCTTTTTATTTAACAAACAATTTGCATAACGTTTCGGGTTTTTTATTGTTATAATTTTTTTCTAGGGATAAGTTATTGAGCTTAAAAAACTTTAAAAATATTATTAAGAATTATTCTAAATAAGATTGGTTTTTTAAAACCAGTACATTACATTTGTCTTCTATTTAAAATCATTCTAAATAATTTTATTACCAATGAGAACTCTATTTTCCCTACTATTTATCTTGCAGTTTACATATATATTGGCGCAAACAAATCCTCAAAAAATGGATACTATACAACAAAAGACGGAACGCCTAAAAGAAGTGATTGTATCCGCTAACACCATACTGGGCAGTAAATTTGAGATTAAAAACAAAACAGGTTCTGCGAGCTATATTTCCGAAGAGGATTTAAAAAAATTTTCATATACAAATATCAATAGGGTATTACAAACGGTTCCAGGAATTAATATTTACGAAGAGGATGGTTTTGGACTACGTCCAAATATAAGTTTGCGAGGTACATCGCCTGAGCGTAGTGCAAAAATAAATTTGATGGAAGATGGCGTTCTCATTGCCCCAGCACCCTACAGCGCACCTGCCGCCTATTATTTCCCAACTATTGGGCGTATGCAGGCCGTCGAAATCTTGAAAGGAAGCAGTCAAATTCAATATGGACCCAACACCACTGGCGGTGCCATTAATATGATTTCTTCCCGAATTCCTGATGAATTTTCTGGACGAGCTTCCATTGCCGCAGGGAATTATGGCTCAAGAAAAACGCAATTAGTCATTGGTGATAGCTATCAAAACTTTGGATTTGTAACGGATTATTTCAATTACAGCTCAGACGGTTTTAAGGATTTAGATGGCGGTGGCAATACAGGATTTGATAAATCTGATTATTTGGCGAAGTTTAGGGTCAACTCAAATTTAGATGCAAAACTGTATCAGTCACTAACATTTAAAATCCAATATTCTGAAGAAGAGGCAAACGAAACTTACTTGGGATTGACCGATGAAGATTTTGAAGAAAACCCTTATAGAAGATACAGGGCGTCGTCCGAAGATGTAATGAACGCCGAACATCAACAATACCAACTTACCCATTTTATACAAATATCCCCTTCGTTAAATATAAATACTACCGGCTACTTAAATAAATTCAAGCGCAATTGGTACAAATTGGACGATGTAAATTTAGGCGAAAGGGTGAGCATTAGTAATATCCTGTCCGCACCACAGGATTACCCCTTAGAATACCAAACCATTTTAGGAAATGAAAACACCCAAGACGATGTTATGGGAATAAAGGCAAATAATAGAGTATATACTTCAAATGGTGTTCAGTCCATTGCCAAATTACGATGGGGTTCTGATTGGCTACAAACCCTGGAAGTGGGAATACGTTACCACGAAGATGACGAGGACAGATTTCAGTGGGTGGACAGGTACGCATTTCAAAACCAAGAATTAATACGAACCACGGTGGCCGAAAAAGGTACTGACGCTAATCGTATAAGCAGTGCAAAAGCATTGGCGGCGCACCTCTTGTACACCCTTAAAATTGAGAACCTGACCTTAACACCTGGCTTGCGCTATGAAAATATTACATTAACACGAATGGATTATGGTACTGACGACCCAAACAGAACTGGTCAGGATTTAGCTATTCGCGAGAACAAAGTAGATGTATGGATTCCCGGCATAGGTGCGAACTACAGATTCAATAACTATATATCGGTCTTCGGTGGGGTACATAAAGGGTTTTCGCCACCAAGTAATACACAGGGACAAAATGCAGAAGAAAGTATTAATTATGAGTTGGGTTCTCGATTTGGCTTCAAAGGTTTTTCAGGGGAACTTGTCGGGTTCTACAATGATTATCAAAATCTGTTGGGAAGTGATTTGGCTGCAACAGGTGGCACAGGAAGCCTCGACCAGTTTAATGCAGGTGAAGTTCGTGTAAGTGGCCTTGAGCTTTTGCTAAATTACAATTTGCTATACAATACATCAGAGAAATTTAAACTTCCTCTATCGATTTCCTATACACCTACCGATACCGAATTCCTGACCAGTTTTGACAGTAACGAAGACATCTATGGGGTGGTTACCAAAGGGGATGAAATACCATACATTGCAAAAAACCAATTAAATGCAACATTAGGGCTACAACATAAGAAATTTGAAGTAAACTTAAATTCACGCTATACAGGTGCATTTAGAACCAAGGCTGGTTCTGGACCAATTCCAGAAAATTCCAAAGTAGATTCTAACTTTATCGTTGACTTATCTGCGCATTATTTTTTCGATGAAAATTTTATGTTCTCTACAAACATAATTAACCTATTTGATTCAGAATATGCTGTATCTCGTGTACCAGCAGGTTTACGTCCCGGTCATCCTTTTGGAATCAGTTTTGCCGTCGGGTACGGATTTTAAAGTAATCTTTATTTGATGACAAAAGTCATATTTTTTGAAAACCGATTATTTTAAATTCGTAGCGTAAAATTAAAGTTTAAGATAAATCAAAAAACAATATCATAAACTAATTTTTTAACATTTTTTTTAAATTTTTGATATAAAATCATTAATTTTATTACGTGAAATCCTTTTTTATAAAAATATTGGCCTTTTTTTTAGCAGCTACTATATTTTTTAGCACAGCTTCATTTACAGTAGATATGCACTTTTGCTGCAATAAATTGGTTGATATGGCACTCTTTGGAAAAGCCAAAGTATGTGCAGACAAGGCTCAAAAAAAAGATTTAAACACAAAACAGTGTACTTCTCTTCAAGAAAAAGATTGCTGCAGCAACCAAACTTTGGTTAAAACAGGTGATGACACCATAAAAAAGGCTCAGACCCAACTTGAGTATGAAGATATACTCTTTCTTAACACCTTTTTTTACACTTACCTCAATCTATTTGAAGGGCTTGAAAAAAACATCATTCCTTTTAAACAATATAGGCCGCCTTTGTTGTCTAAGGATATACAGGTTCTTCACGAGACATATTTAATTTGATTTTCTTACTTGCAGATTGATCATATCAATCTGTATCCTCTATTATAGTCAAAGAACAACTTCTGGCTAAACATTGTTGTATCCATTACTCAACAACACAATTTATCAAATTAACCCAGTAAGGTTAAAACCTTACAAACTATTGAGCCGAATACTCAATAGTAACACCAATACTATAATGAGCTCACCAAAAGAATTCTGGATTAAGAATATGGTTTGTAGTAGATGCCTTAAAGTTATTAAACAAGAACTACAAGAATTAGATATTACTGTACTCTCATTAGAGCTAGGAAGGTTATTGGTAGAAGCACCTAACCTAAATGAAGCTGCTATAACAGACAACGTAACAAGGGTGCTTCACATAAATAGTTTCAAAATTGTAGAAAATGAAGAAGAGATGTTGGTTGAAAGAATCAAAATTCTATTAATCGAGCAACTTGTTGAACTACCATTGGATATGAAAGTGAAGACCTCAGAACTCTTGGCCTCGGCATTGCATCGTGACTATAAGACACTGAGCAAACTATTTTCAACCATTGAAAAGTCAACCATTGAAAAGTACTTCATCAAATTGAAGATTGAGAAAGTAAAGGAACTTATTCAGCTAAAACAGCATTCCTTCTCTGACATAGGTTACCTATTGGACTATAGCAGCGTAAATCATTTATCCAGACAGTTTAAGGAAGTGGTGGGAATGAGTATGACAGATTACAAGAACACAGGAAATTGGAAACGGAATTTCTATGATGAAATTATATAGATATCAACGAAAGTTATGCAGATAAAGGTCTGCAACAGTCATTAATTTTAACAAATTAAATCAAACCAAAAATGAAAAAATTTGTCATCGCATTACTGCTCATCCCTTATCTGGGAATAGCTCAAACTTTAGAAAATTTAGACTACATCTCGCCTTTTAACGATGGCGTTGCCGCCATTAAAAAAGGGAACGAATGGGGTTTTATTGACCAAGAAGGAAAATTAATCATTGATTTTCGAAATGATTTGGTGGTAACCAAAACAGACAACGCCAATTACCCAATCTTTGAAGACGATAGATGCTTGATTGCCGATCATAAGGATGGGGTGCTCTATTATGGATATATAAATAAAGAAGGGGAAACTGTTATTGCACCTCAATTTCTTAACGCCACCAATTTTAATAACAAAAAGGCAATAGCACTAAAGGTACACAAAGAGACCATTGGCTATAATGATATTTTCAAAAAGGACGTGGTAAGCTATCATTACTTTGAAGTGGTTATAGATAAAACCGGAACGACGATTGACCACTTAACACAACTGGCCTTACACGTTTCGCCACAGAACATAAAAAATAGTGGTTCCCCAACCATAACATCAAAATTTATTTCGGCCAATTTGGTCGCCGTAAAAGGAAACAACTCTAAATGGCAAATCAAAAAAATCGATTAGTAAATATTATACTAAAACAAAAACTTAAAAATTCAGCCCGATTAATAGCTGATAACCCATTCCCTCTCTATAACCCAATTAGCTATTGGGAATGGGTTTAAAAATAAATTTATGTCTAATTAAATAACAAAGAAAATGAGAACACTATTTATTGGTTTACTGGCAATTGGCCTTTTCAGCTTAACCAGCTGCAAACAAGAAACAGACACGCAAGCACTACTGGAAAATCCTAAGACGCGCACAGAGGTTTTTAATAGCATTGTTGAGAACGATGCATATATGGCCGAGTTTATGAAAAGTATGCACGGAAATCCAGCAACAATGAAAATGATGCAAGGCAACAAAAAAATGATGGGTTCTATGATGAATGGACAGGGTATGCAAATGATGATGAAGGATAGCACAATGATGCATTCAATGATGAACAGAATGATGGACGATGGAAAAATGATGGGAAATATGATGAAAATGATGCACGAAAAAGGAATGATGAGTGAAGATTGTATGGAATCCTGTTCTATGATGATGAAAGATAAGGGAATGGATATGATGTATATGAACAATGAAACAGAAAACAATCATTCTGAACATCACTAATTTCTAACCCATAAAGCAAAGCACAATGAAAAACAGTCACTGGATATGGATGGTCATCGGATGTGGACTACCGTTGCTATTTATTTTTTTAGCACCATCGTTTGGTATAGGAAGCAGTTCTTCTCTGTTCATTTTCATCCTCGTTATGTTCGGTATCCATTTGTTTATGCCCCACGGTTCACATCGGCACGGAAGATCCAATAATCGTAAGCATCGGGATGGCAATAACAATCAATCTGAACAGAACACAAAAGAAGAACACAAAAGACATCAAGATCACTAATAAATAAAACACAATGAAGCAAAAATTTCAAATAAACGGAATCAGTTGTGGTGGATGTGTAGCAAGGGTCAAGAAGACTTTGGAAGAACATCCCAATATCGAAAAGGCAGAAATTTTTCTGGCGCCAAAAGGCGCAACGTTTATCACGATGACAGAAAAACTTTCAATTACTGAATTACAAAAGCAACTCAGCAAACTTAACGGATACACAATTACAGAAATAAATTAATAACAACTAAAACCAAAAATTATGCATTTATACGACGGACATTTTGGAGGTATGCACCTAATATGGTGGATTATATGGATAATATTTATTGCTTGGATATTCTTTATCCCAACAGATATTCCCTATCAAAAAACTAAGAAGGACAGCCCGCTCGATATTCTCAAAAACCGCTTTGCAAAAGGTGAAATATCCAAGGAAGAATTCGAAGAATCTAAAAAGATTATAAACTCGGACAACTAAATTAAAACTAAAAATTATGTATCGATTAAACGTAAAGAAATTAGGATTCGCATTCGGGCTTACCGGAGCGTTAATTTACTTGGGCTGTATGATTGTAATGGCAACAGCAGGCCGAGAAGCCACTATAGATTTTTTCAACAGCCTATTGCACGGTTTAGACACCACGAGCATTATTAGGATGGATGTACCCTTATGGGAAGCAGGATTAGGAATAGTACAAACATTTATTTTGGGATGGCTAATCGGTGCCTGTATCGCTGCTTTTTATAACGCTCAAATAAAAAAACAGTAAGGTTTATGCAATACGTCTGGTTCATATGGTCACTTATAATTCTTGCGCTTTGGGCAATCATCTATCTATTGAGAAAAGAATCAAGAAAAGAGATGCTCAAAATGAGCCTTATAACAATGCCTTTTGGTTTAACTGAACCTTTGTTTGTTCCAGAATATTGGTTTCCACCTTCGCTGTTCAATTTGGCTATAAAAACAGGTTTTGATATAGAAAGCCTTATCTTTTCTTTTGCTATTGGCGGGATTGGCACGGTACTCTATAACCTTACTTTTAAGCGAAGCCTCGTTGAAATACCACAGAGCGAGCGTGGACACCAACGACATAAGCTACATATTTATATACTTTTTGTGCCTGCGCTGGTCTTTTTTATACTTGCCCTATTTACATCGCTCAACCACATTTATTGTGGGATTATCGCTTTGTTCATAGGTGGTTTGGCAACACTCTATTGCCGTCCAGATTTAAATAAGAAGATTTGGGTCGGAGGAATCTTGTTTACAGTACTGTACTTCATTTATTTCGGAAGTATCCTTCCGTTTTATCCTCAATATGTGGAGCTGTACTGGAATCTTGACAACCTGACCCATATTCTTTTCTTGGGTGTACCCATAGAAGAACTACTGTTCGCCTTCACTTTTGGAATGTACTGGTCTGGATTATATGAACACTTGTATTGGAGAAAACTTATAAAACCGAAAGGAATTTTAACCAACTAAAACATTCGAATTATGAAAATACTATTGGCAGTAGACGGTTCAGACTTTAGCAAAGCTGCTGTAGATGAAATCAATAAAATGATATTACCATCATATGCTGAAATCTGCATTATAAATGTATATGAGTTTCCCACTATGATTGGCCCAGAATTAATGGCCACAGGTGGAAGCTTGAACAACTACTACGAAGATTTCATAAGTGGTGCTAAAACAATAAGTAATAAAATTGTTTCGGAAGCCAGCGATGTTCTAAAGAGCAAAAACGAAGCTCTTAACATAACTACTATCGTTGTGAGCGGACTACCCAAAAGTGCCATCCTCGAAAAAGCCGAGGATTGGAAAGCAGATTTAATCGTAGTGGGCTCTCAAGGTCAAGGTGCGTTGTCGCGCTTACTTTTAGGCTCTGTTTCCCAATATTTAGCCACCCACGCCAAGTGCTCGGTACTTATTGCAAGAGGTAAAGATGAAGGGTGAATGAAATATGAACAACTAACAAATGAAAGATAGCCACCAACATAAGAAAATAATGTCATCTGCTTGCAAGGCAACGGATGATATCTGCCTTCCAGATTCTGACCTACCTCGCGTAGTTATCATTGGTGGTGGTTTTGCTGGTCTGGCATTGGTAGAAAAATTGAAACATAAAGAAGTACAAGTTGTATTGTTCGATAAAAACAACTTCCATCAATTTCAACCTTTATTCTATCAAGTGGCAACAAGTGCTTTGGAGCCAGACAGCATTGTGTTTCCATTTAGAAAACAATTTAAGGGATATAAAAATGTAGTGTTCCGCTTGGCGGAAGTCGAGGAAATTCAACCCTCATCAAATACATTAACAACTACCAAAGGAAAAGTCCACTACGACTATCTCGTATTGGCAACGGGTACGACCACAAATTTTTTCGGAATGGATTCCGTAGCCCAAAACAGCTTAGGGATGAAGGATATTCGTGATTCCCTCAACATTCGCCATATGATGCTGCAAAACTTAGAACAAGCAGCCATTACCTGCGATGATGATGAACGTGATTCCCTAACAAATTTCGTTATTGTTGGAGGTGGTCCCGCTGGTGTAGAAATGGCAGGAGCTTTGGCTGAATTTTGCAAATACATTCTACCGAAGGATTATCCAGAATACCCTGCTTCCATAATGAACATTTATTTGATAGAAGCTATTGACGAGTTGTTAAGCACAATGTCAGACAAAGCATCATCAAAAACTTTAAAGTATCTGAAAGACTTAAATGTAAAAGTACTATTCAACGAGTCGGTAAGTGATTATGACGGTTCAGAGGTTACTACGAAAAGCGGAAAGAAAATTTTAGCAAGAAACCTCATCTGGACGGCAGGTGTAAAAGGACAATTCCCCAAAGGTATAGATGAAAAACACCTGGTTTGGGGTAACCGCTTAAAAACTGACTCGTTTTTATTGGTAGAAGGCTACAAAAATATTTTTGCCGTGGGAGATATAGCGGCAATGATTACTACAGACACACCCAAAGGGCATCCACAAGTAGCCCAAACAGCAATCCAGCAAGGCAAATATTTAGGTAATGTATTATTGAAAATTATTAAGGATGAAGGCGTAAAACCTTTTGAATACAAAGACAAAGGTTCATTGGCCACAGTAGGAAAACGAAAGGCTGTTGCCGATTTAGGCAAATTCAAATTTGCTGGTTATTTCGCTTGGTTGCTATGGTCAATTGTACACTTGTTATCTATAAGTGGATTTAGAAATAGATTGATGGTTGGTTTTAATTGGGCGGTTAGCTATTTCACTTATGAAAAGAGCAACCGCCTGATTATTAGGAATTTTAAACCAAAAACTAAAGATTCACAAACAAAACGAAAAAAGGACAATAAAGAAGAAGTCAAAAACATAACCTAATAATGCTAGAGAAAAAAACATATAGAGGAATACAGACCGTATTTAGCGTCACTTCAAAAGGCCTGAATAACACAGGTATTCTCCTTCTCATTACCGTTATCATAGCAATGGTATGGGCAAATTCCCCTTGGCAAGAAATGTACCGTAGCTTAATGAAAATGGACATTTCCTTTACAGTAGGTAGTTTTGAAATCACCGAGCCCCTTCTACTTTGGATTAATGATGGCTTAATGGCATTGTTTTTCCTACAAGTTGGTTTGGAATTAAAACGTGAAATTTTGGGCGGGAAACTATCGACTCCTCAAAATGCCGTACTCCCTATCGGTGCTGCCATAGGAGGTATGGTTTTTCCCGCCTTATTATATTTTCTCTTTAACACTACTGGTGAAGCATCTCAAGGTTGGGGAATTCCGATGGCGACAGACATCGCTTTTTCCTTAGGTATTTTGGCTTTGTTCGGAAAACGTTTGCCCATAGCCCTACGAGTATTTTTAGTAACTCTTGCCGTAGTGGATGATTTAGGCGGTGTATTGGTGATTGCGCTGTTTTACACCTCTGGTATTTCTATTATGGATTTATTTCACGGATTACTGTTCTTTGGTCTTTTAATCATAGGCAATTATGCGGGGATTAGGAAAACGTGGTTTTATGCCATTATAGGGATAGGTGGCGTTTGGTTAGCTTTCTTCTTTTCAGGCATTCACCCTACCATAGCAGGAATCCTTACAGCTTTTGCGATTCCAGGAAGAGTAAAAATTAAGGAGGACACTTTTCTAAAGCGTTTAAGCAATCTACACACACGTTTCATAAAGATTAAGCCCGTAAAAGGAACACTTATTTCCAACGAGCAACTTGAAATATTGGAAGAAATCAAAAACACAAGTTCAGAAGCCGAAACTCCCCTCCAAAAATTAGAAAAATCGCTAAATCCTATTGTAAGTTTTGTGGTGCTGCCGCTTTTTGCACTTGCCAATGCAGGCATACATTTACACGGAGAAGTGGGTAAAGTATTGCTCAGCCCAATTAGTTTAGGTATAGGCGCAGGCCTGGTTTTTGGCAAATTTTTAGGCATTATTTCTTTTACAAGACTACTTGTTGCATTAAAATTGGCAAAAATACCAGATGCTATTAATTGGAATCAAATATATGGAGTCGCTTTTCTTGGAGGAATCGGGTTTACAATGTCATTGTTTATCAATGAACTGGCATTTACAAACGAAGAATTTATTTATACCGCAAAAGTAAGCATCCTATTTGCTTCTTTAATTGCTGGCACAATAGGTTCAATTATACTTTTAAAAAATACTAAAAAACTTAAAATTAAAAACGTATGAAAAAAATTGCAGTTATAGGTTACGGAGTCATTGGAAAAAGAGTGGCCGATGCCATCAATCTACAAGACGATATGAAGCTTTCAGGTGTTTGCGATATCATCAGCGATTGGCGTATTCAAAATGCAGTAAGAAAGAATTACGACATATACGCAGCAACTCAAGATGCAGCTCATAATATGAAATCTCAAGGGATTTCTGTTAAAGGCAATATGCAGGAACTTTTAAAGAAATCAGACCTTGTTGTGGACTGTACGCCTAAAAAGATTGCTGCTCAAAATGTAGCGATTTATAAAGAACAGATTATAAAATTCATTTTGCACGGTGGCGAAAAACACGAAACTACAGGACATTCCTTTAGTGCGGAAAACAACTATCAATCTGCTATAAACTTGAATGCGACAAGGGTTGTTTCCTGCAATACCACGTCTATTTTAAGAACATTAACCGCTTTAAAAAGAGCTAATTTATTGGATTATGCAAGAGGAACACTTTTAAGAAGAGCTACAGACCCTTGGGAAAGTCATTTGGGTGGTATTATGAATACGATGGTTCCCGAAAAAGATATTCCAAGCCATCAAGGTCCGGATGCTAAAAGTGTTGACCCAGAATTGGATGTCATCACCGCAGCAGTAAAAGTACCGCAAACCTTAAGCCATATGCACTACTGGAATGTGAAATTGAAAAAGCAGTCGACAAAGCAAGAAGTGCTAAATGCCTTTAAAACTTCAAGTCGTATTAAACTAATTCGATATGACCAAGGCTTGGTTTCTAACAACACCATCAAGGAAATGTTCTTAGATATGGGAAGACCTTGGGGCGATATGTATGAAGTTGCTCTTTGGGAAGATATGCTGAAAGTAAAGGGAGACGAACTCTTTTATGCCTACGTGGTAGACAACCAAGCTATTGTTATCCCAGAAACCATAGATGCTATTAGAGCACTAACTGGAATTGAAATAGATGGGGGAAAATCAATCGCCAAAACCAATGAAAGCTTAGGAATTCATTAATCCTCTTTTAAATGAAAACAGATATAAATATCACAGAGCTTTTAGGAGACAAAGCTGATTTCTACTTGAATCACGTTTGTGAGAGAATCACAAAAGATGAATTGCAGACACCAAGTAAAAATAGTCTTGAAAAAGTATTTGTCAATAGTAACAGAAATCCACAGGTAATAAGAAGCCTTAACCAATTATACAACCACGGCAATCTAGGTGGCACAGGCTATTTGAGCATTCTTCCTGTAGACCAAGGCATTGAGCATAGCGCAACCTTTTCATTCTACAAAAACCCGGATTATTTTGACCCTGAGAACATTATAAAACTTGCTATTGAAGCGGGTTGTAATGGTGTGGCATCTACGTTTGGAGTATTGGGCTTGAATGCTCGAAAGTATGCCCATAAAATCCCTTTTATCGTTAAGATTAACCATAATGAGTTACTTACCTATCCCAATAAATATGACCAAACGCTCTTTGGTAAGGTAAAAACCGCTTGGGATATGGGAGCGGTTGCTGTTGGCGCTACCATTTATTTTGGTTCACAGGAAAGCAACAGACAGCTTAAAGAAATTGCTGATGCCTTTGAAGAAGCACACAATCTGGGAATGGCCACCATTTTATGGTGCTATACACGGAACGAGGCATTTAAAACCAACAAGGAAGATTATCACGCAGCTGCCGACTTAACTGGGCAGGCAAACCATTTGGGTGTTACTATTCAGGCAGACATCATCAAACAAAAATTACCCACCAATAATTTTGGTTTCAAAGAGATAGGTTTTGGAAAATATGATGATGAAATGTATAAAACCCTTACCACAGACCATCCCATAGACCTTTGCCGATTACAGGTTGCCAATTGCTATATGGGTAAAATAGGGCTGATTAGCTCAGGTGGTGGTTCCAAAGGCAAATCAGATGTGTCCGAAGCTGTAACAACTGCCGTTATCAATAAAAGGGCTGGTGGCTCTGGGCTGATAATGGGAAGAAAAGCATTTCAAAAGCCCTTTAGCGAAGGCGTGAGAGTATTACAATCCGTTCAGGAAGTGTATCTGGATAATAAAATTAATATAGCATAATCAACAGAATGTTTGACACAGAGATAAAATCATTAAAATCACTTAACCACTACCTTCTCAAACTGGTAGAAAGTCGCTTATGGCTTAAGGTAATCATTGCCTTGTTTTTAGGTGTCGGATTTGGTTTGTTGTTAAGCCCACAAAATGGATGGATTTCTAAAGAAACCGCAGATATCGCGGGGAATTGGCTGGCATTGCCTGGTGTACTATTTCTGAAACTGGTTCAAATGATTATGATACCGTTAATTGTGGCTTCTATCATCACAGGAATCGTAAGCAACGATAAGGATAGTCTAAGAAAACTTGGCGGTGGTGTTCTACTGTATTTTTTGGGCACAACAATAGTTTCGGTTAGCATAGGTACGATACTATCCCAAATTTTTAGACCGGGTCGTTTTCTTCATCAACAATCACTAAAAGAGCATAATGAAATTATGGCAGTTTCAACTGATGAACCCGAGCTTTCCTTCGGAATTGAAACAATTCCTGATGCCATCTCAAACCTGCTTCCCGAAAACCCCTTGGCGTCTATGGTTAGCGGTGAAATGTTGAGTATCGTGATTTTCACAATCATTATTGGTGTAGCTGTGCTATCACTAGAAAATGCCTTACTGCGCCCAGTAAAGCTACTTCTAAGTGCCATTCAGGAAGTCTGTATGACAGTAGTAAAATGGTCAATGCTTCTAGTGCCTATTGCTGTTTTCGGTCTTATGGCGCAGCTTACCTCTAGTGTTGGTTTAAGTTCTCTTTCTGGTCTCACCTATTATGTTGGTGTCGTCCTGCTCGGTCTGTTACTTTTGGTAATTTTCTATTTAGGACTAATTGTGCTTCTTGGAAAAGCAAACCCTATGCATTTCCTAAAAAAAATAAGGGACGTTCAATTATTGGCCTTTTCAACCACAAGCTCTGCAGCCGTGATGCCACTTTCCCTTCAAACAGCCGAAGAAGAATTGAAGGTTGACAAGACCATTAGCAATTTTATCATCCCCATAGGTGCAACCGTCAATATGGATGGCACTGCACTCTATCAAACCATAACTACGCTATTCATAGCCCAAGCCTATGGCTTGGAAATGAGTTTGCTCAATATTATTGTGGTCATCGTAACCATCGTTGCTGCTTCCATTGGCACACCTGCAATTCCCGGAGGTGGTGTGGTGATACTCGCTTCTGTTTTGGGAAGTGTCGGTATACCAGCCGAAGGCATCATCATTATCATTGGTGTAGAAAGACTATTGGGAATGTTCAGAACAGCTGTAAACGTAACGGGTGACCTCACAGCTTGTATGGTTTTTAATAGACTGTATGGTATAAAAAAGACTGAAATTCTTAAAAAAGAAGCTTTATAACTATGGATAATACTATAAAACATATAGGTGTATTTACCTCTGGAGGTGATAGTCCAGGGATGAATTCAGCCTTGTACGCCATTGCAAAAACGGCTGAAGCAACTGGTATAAAAGTTAGTGGTTTTAGAAAAGGATATGAAGGATTGATAGACGGTGACTTGGTTCAATTAAAATCACACGAATTACAAAAACTGACCCAAAAGGGTGGCACTATTCTTAAGACGGCGCGAAGCAAACGTTTTCTGGAACTTGACGGTCGAAAAAAAGCCTCGCAAACCCTAAATGCAAACAAAATAGACGCGTTGATTGCCATTGGTGGCGATGGTACATTTAAGGGATTACTTGCTTTTTCAGAGATATGCGATATCCCATTCATAGGGATTCCCGGAACTATTGACAACGATATTTCGGGTACGGATTACACCCTTGGTTTTGATTCCGCAGTTAACACAGCCATTGAAAATATTGATAAAATAAGGGATACTGCCGAATCTCACAATCGGGTATTTATCGTGGAAGTAATGGGAAGGGATTCGGGTTATATTGGCATTCATTCTGGTTTGACGGTTGGTGCGGACGCCATTTTAATTCCAGAGAGCGGTAAGGACTTTATTAACCTATTGAATAAAGTGAAAAATTACAATAGCGAGGATGCTTTTCTAATCGTAGTTTCTGAAGGTGACGAAATTGGTGCCGAACTTGTTTCTTCAAAAATAAAGGAAGTCAATCCCAATGTCGATTTACGCATAACAAAGCTTGGCCATATACAGCGAGGTGGAAATCCGTCAGCTTTAGATAGAATGTTGGGTATTAGGCTTGGGGTGGAAGCCGTAAAATCACTTTTACAAAGTAAAAAGAATCTAATGGTTGGGATTTTAAACAATCAATTGCACTTAACCCCTTTTAGTGAAGTGGTTAAACAACATCAGGTCAATAAAGAACTGCACGAACTCTTAGAACTATTTGGAACATAAATTATGAAAACAATAATATACAGCACACATAAATTCGATAAGCCTTCCATTGAAAACGCTAATAAAGGAAAACATCAATTGAATTTTCTGGAATTTCGGCTAACAAAGGAAACCGCTTTATTGGCAAAAGGTTCAAAGGCCATAGCACTTTTCTCAAGTGACGATGCCTCTTCGGAAGTTTTGGTTATTTTACACAAACTGGGCATAAAATTTATCGCATTACGTTCGGCAGGTTTCAATCACGTTGATTTAAAAAAAGCATCAGAACTTGGAATCAAAGTGGCACGTGTTCCTGCCTATTCCCCTTATGCCATTGCAGAGCATACAATGGCTTTAATACTCGCACTTAACCGAAAACTGATTAAAGCACACAATAGGGTACGCGACCAAAATTTTTCTTTAAACGGACTTACAGGTTTCGACTTAAACGGAAAAACTGTAGGTGTAATAGGAACAGGGAAAATAGGCGCTGTATTGGTTAAAATTCTACACGGTTTTGGCTGTAATATCCTTGTACACGATATAGTTGAAGATGAAAACCTTATCAATTTATATGGTGTTCGCTACACAGATTGCGAGACCATTTGCAAACAGTCCGATATCATAAGTCTTCACGTTCCACTTACAGCTTCAACTAAACATTTGATTGATGCAAAGCATATTTCATTGATGAAACAAGGGGTAATGCTTATCAATACAAGTCGTGGAGGACTGGTCGACACCAAAGCGGTTATCGAAGGCTTAAAGTCTAAAAAAATTGGCTATTTCGGCATCGATGTTTATGAGGAAGAAGAAGGATTGTTCTTTGAAGACCATTCCGATGACATTTTGCAAGACGATGTGATTGCACGCTTAATGACTTTCAACAATGTACTAATTACAAGCCATCAAGCTTTTTTAACCAAAACCGCATTGACCAATATTGCAGAAACAACCATATATAATCTGGATTGTTTTGAAAAACAAAAACCTTCTGGAAATGAAATTAGCATTAATTAATAGTTAAAAACAAATATTATGAAAAACATACTCGTACCAACAGACTTTTCAAAAAATTGCAATAAAGCAGAAGAACTCGGAATTGAAATGGCAAAGCTTTACAATTCCGAAATCCATTTTTTCCATTTGATGAAAACCCCCGTAGAATGGGTAAAGTTGGATAAACAAAAAGAAAAACAGTACCCAGAAACAGTAAAGCAAATAGGCATCGCAAAAGCCTACCTGAGAGAACTGGAGAAAAAAGCAGAACGACAAGGCCTTGAGTGCAGGACTTTTCTTGAATTTGATGGTGGTCAGGCAAATATACTTAAACACTCCGGTCATTTTCACCACGACTTTATTGTTACAGGAAGCAGCGGCACCCGAGGCGGTATACGTGAGTTAATGGGAAGCAACGTAGAAAAAATTGTTAGGAAAGCTGATGTACCAGTTGTTGTAGTCAAGGATGAAGAAGTATCCTTTCCTTTTAAGGATATCGTTTTTGTTTCAGATTTTCTTCAAGATGTAAGCGATGCATTTAAGCAGGTTATTTCGATTGCTGAAAAATGCGGCGCACATATCCATTTATTGAGGGTCAATACTCAGACCGATTTTAACAGTATAGAACAAGGGTTGGATCCCATCAAGGAGTTCCTGAAAAAATTCCCCGATTTGGATAACTTCTCAATGAATGTATATAACGAACAAGACGTAGAAACAGGGATAAACAATTTTTTACGATATAAAAATGCCGATTTAATCGCAATGTGTACTCACGGACGTACAGGCTTTTTAACTTTATTCTCTAAAAGCATCGCAGAGGGTGTAACCAATCACTCCGAATTACCAGTAATGACTATTAAAATGTAACAATGAATAAATCAGTCTTAATAAAAAAATACTCTGGTGAGTACGAAGCCTTTGATGTAAACAAACTCATCAACTCCCTGCGGCGTTCACGGGCAGATGAGGATATTATTCAGGATGTAGCCCGGAAAGTACAAGAGCAGATTGAAGAAGGAATGACAACCAAAAAAATCTATCAGATGGCATTTAAAATGCTTAAGCGTAAATCTCGTGTAAGTGCCTCAAAATACAAGCTAAAAAAAGCGATAATGGAATTAGGGCCATCAGGATTTCCTTTTGAAAAATTTGTTGGTAAGATTTTAGAGATGGAAGGCTTTAGCACAAATGTGGGAGTTATTGTTCAAGGTAATTGTGTACAGCACGAAGTTGATGTTATCGCCCAAAAAGAAAACAAACACTATATGATTGAATGCAAATACCATAGCGACCAAGGCAGGTTTTGTAATGTAAAAATCCCATTATATATCCATTCACGGTTTTTGGACGTAGAAAAGCAATGGGAACACCAAAAAGGTCACGAGGCTAAACTTCATAAAGGAGCTGTGTACACCAATACGCGTTTCACAACCGATGCCATTCAGTACGGGAAATGTGTTGGAATGCTTTTAAGCAGTTGGGATTATCCAAGAGGAAATGGTCTCAAGGACAGAATAGATAAATCGGGGCTACATCCCTTAACCGCTTTAACAACACTTACCAAAGCTGAAAAAACAAAATTATTGGATCAAGGCATCATACTCTGCAAGGAGCTACACGAAAATCCAGACTTTTTGGAACAAATGGGTATCAGTAAGCTAAGGCAAAATAAGATACTCGAAGATTCAAGAGAATTATGTAGATCCCATTAATTCAAATAATGAATAATTACTAATTTTTAAAAATAATACAAATGAAAACAGAAGAACTGAAAGAACAGAACCGTATAGATTTAGAGCCATTTTACCAAGCATTGGAAGATGATTCTAAACTACTTGAAGAAGCCCTCGAAATATTATTGGGTATGGTACACTTCGAGCCTAAATCCGTAAAGAAGTTGGCACTCGTAATAAAAGAGGATTCCCGCAATCTATATAACGAAATAGCGGAATTGAGCAAATCGAACCAAGACAAAGGAAATACGCCTTCCTGTTGTGGTGGACATTAATAAATACTATAACGATGAAAAACAAAAAAATAAACATCCACTTTTTGGGAGCGGCAGGCACCGTGACTGGCTCAAAATATTTGGTGGATACAGGAGATAGAAAAATACTTATAGACTGTGGCCTCTTCCAAGGGTTAAAGGAATTACGCCTTAAAAACTGGGAGTACCCACCTGTTAATGTAGGTGATATTGATGCTGTTTTGCTTACCCACGGTCATATGGACCATACAGGTTATTTACCCAGATTGGTAAAACAAGGCTTCAATGGTCCCATTTATGGTACGAATCCTACTTTGGACATTGCAAAAATCATTTTGAATGATAGTGCAAAAATACAGGAGCAAGAAGCCGAACGTGCCAATAAGGAAGGCTATTCCAAACATAGTCCCGCAGAACCATTATACGATTTAAAGGATGTAGAAAAAACTATCCCACACTTTAAAGGAATTCCACAATCACAATGGATTCCGTTATTTGATGGTATTAGGGCTCGCTTCCAATACAACGGACATATTCTGGGTGCAACCTATATTGAGTTGGATGTGCACAGGAAACGTTTTGTGTTTTCTGGCGATATAGGCAGAACAAACGATTTATTACTGTTTCCGCCATTAAAGCCAAAAAAGGCAGATGTATTATTTATTGAATCCACCTACGGAGGAAGATTTCATCCTGATGAAATAGAAGCACTTCCACAGATAGAAAAATTGGTCAATGACACCATCAACAGAGGTGGCAGCCTATTTGTTCCAAGTTTTTCAGTAGAACGTGCCCAATTGATGATGCTGATTTTTTGGAAATTATTGAAAGAGAAGAAAATACCAAAAATACAAATGATAATGGATAGCCCAATGGGAGCAAGTGTATTAGAATTGTTTCATCGCACAAGGGACTGGCACAGACTAGATGAGAATGAATGTGATGAAATGTGTTCACATTTTACGGTCGTAAGCAGTTATCGGGAAACTATGGAATTACGAACCGATAACATACCAAAAATCGTGATTGCAGGAAGCGGAATGCTTACTGGCGGAAGAATGCTCAACTATCTCGAAACCCAAGCACAAAATTCAAACAACACTTTGCTCTTTGTGGGTTATCAAGCTGAAGGTACGCGAGGCAGAAAATTATTGGAAGGCGATAAGGAACTAAAAGTCTATGGAAAATGGGTGCCCTTTGATATGGAAGTTGCAGAAATTGAAGGGCTTTCGGCACACGCAGACCACGCAGAACTTATGGACTGGATGGATAAGATAAAAAACAAACCCGAACGTATTTTCATTGTACACGGTGAAAAAGAGAGTGCAGAAGCATTGCAAAAAGGCATCAAGGAAACCTATGGGTGGGATGCAGAAATTCCGCAATTATACACCATCGAAGAAATAGAATAAATCGAAAAATCACAACAACCAATAAAATATGGACACACACTCAAACATATTAAAATATAAACATCTCGGAATCTATACCCAAAACGAAAATGTAGTGTATATGCGCGAAGATTGCCACGTCTGTATTTCAGAAGGGTTTGAGGCACTTACCCGAATAAGAATATCCAATGCAAATACATCAATCGTAGCAAGTCTTAATGTCCTGAATTCTGATATTCTGTTGCCTAATGAAATCGGACTATCAGATGCTGCTGCGAAAAAACTCAATGTTTCCCCAAACGATACATTATATGTTTCCCATTTAGAGCCTATTGAATCCTTAAGCCACGTCAGGGCAAAAATCTATAACAAAAAACTGGATTATAAGGCCTATAACAACATCATAACCGATATCGTGGAAGGCGATTATTCCAACATCCACCTTTCGGCATTTATTACTGCCTGTGCTGGCGACCGAATGGATATTGATGAAATATCCGACCTAACGAAAGCAATGATTGCTTCCGGAAAGCAACTGAACTGGAACAAGGATATCGTGGTCGACAAACATTGTATTGGCGGATTGCCTGGCAATAGGACAACACCATTGGTAGTTGCCATTGTTGCCGCGTATGGGCTTACTATGCCAAAAACATCCTCACGGGCAATCACTTCGCCAGCAGGCACAGCAGATACAATGGAAGTACTGACCAATGTTACGCTCTCTTCCGAGGAAATAAAGACCGTAGTAGAAAAAGAAGGCGGATGTTTTGTTTGGGGCGGTACAGCGCAGTTAAGTCCTGCCGATGATGTGCTCATTAAAATTGAAAAAGCCTTGGATATTGATAGCGAAGGTCAGCTCATCGCTTCAGTACTCTCTAAAAAGGCAGCAGCTGGTTCTACTCACGTGGTCATTGATATTCCCGTGGGAGAAACCGCCAAGGTTCGCAGTACCGAAATGGCAGAAAAACTAAAAAATCATATGGAAACCGTTGGAACTGCTGTTGGGTTGAATGTAAAAGTTGTAGTTACGGATGGCACGCAGCCTGTTGGAAGGGGTATCGGTCCAACTTTAGAAGCCATAGATATATTAAAAGTTTTGAAAAATGAGGAAGATGCACCTAAAGACTTAACAGAAAGAGCATTGCTTTTAGCTACTGAACTATTAGAACTTTCTGGAAAAGTAGAAAAAGGAAAGGGACAGGAAACCGCACATAAAATTCTCAAATCTGGAAAAGCATATGAAAAATTCGTAGCCATTTGTAAGGCGCAAGGTCAATTTTCAAAACCAGTTTTAGCACCTTATAAAATTGAAATTAAAGCTGAAAAGTCAGGCGTTTTGCAACGAATTGATAACCGTAAAATTGCAAAACTGGCCAAGCTTTCTGGAGCACCACAATCTAAATCGGCAGGGATTCTTCTAAATGTGCATTTGGGAGAACAAATCGAAGAGAACCAACTGCTTTATACCATATATGCTGAATCCAAAGGCGAACTCAACTATGCTCTGGAATATAATAACAACCATAATGACATCATAACTATAATTTAAAAAACTATGAAAACAATATTATTCAGTCTTCCCGGAAACGAAAAACTCACAGAACTAATGGCTACAAAAATGGATGCCGAAGTTGGCAAAGCCACTTTGCGCAACTTCCCTGATGGAGAATCCTATACACGTATCTTATCTGATGTTAAAGACAAATGTGTTGTACTGGTATGCACCTTGCACGAACCAGACGAAAAACTATTGCCCCTTTATTTTTTAAGTCATACTGCCAAATCATTAGGGGCAATGTGCACCTGTTTGGTAGCGCCCTATTTGGCATATATGAGGCAGGACAAAGTATTTAATGAAGGCGAAGGGGTAACTTCTGGTTTCTTTGGAAAATTGATTTCAGGTTTTGCCGATAGCATTACCACGGTTGACCCTCACTTGCATAGAATTAGTTCATTAGGAGAAGTGTATCAAATTCCAAATAAAGTAATTCACGCTGCCGATGCTATTTCAGATTGGATAAAGGAAAACATCGAAAACCCAGTACTTATCGGTCCCGATTCTGAAAGTGAACAATGGGTTTCTGAAGTTGCTAAAAATGCAGGAGCACCATTTACAGTATTACAAAAGGTGCGTCACGGTGACCGTGATGTAGAAGTCTCTGTTCCTGATGTGGACAAATACAAAGATGCCACACCTATTTTGGTAGATGATATTATTTCTACGGCGCGAACGATGATTGAAACCGTGGTGCATTTGAAAAAAGCAGGGATGAGACCACCTATATGTGTTGGTATTCACGCCGTTTTTTCAGGTAATGCCTATCAAGATTTGTTGGATTCCGGAGTAGAAAAGATAGTGACCTGCAATACCATTCCGCATCCGTCCAATGGCATAGATTTAAGCGATATACTGGCAAAAGAGGTAAAGAGATTAATGCACCATATATGAGAAGTCGAATCTTCATAGTACTGATTATTTTATTCAGCATCACAATGACTGGACAAACTGAAATGCTTATTGGGCAGATTTCAGGCAGATTGGTCATTCGTGAGAATTTTGATGAAAAAGGTGCTTTTCTCAATAAACAAACTTTTGAAGCTGGTAAAACAATAGAGAAAAATGGATACTATGAAATTAAGGTGGTTACGGAATTGTTTGATAAAGACAAAATAGCGACCGATAAATACACCACAACCTATCGCTGTAAGCCTGATGAAGCCAGTATAATGGTAATGGCATTTCCATTTTCAAACCCAAAATCAAAAGAAACCGAAATTAATACCACTTCTAAAAAATTTAAAGAACTCTACGACTTGAAAAATCTTGAAAATATAGAACTGGAAATGAGTTTTGATTCGGGCTTGTTGAATTTTTTTGGCTCAAAAAGTACCATAAAAATTTACGACCGAAAATTTAATAATAGCGAAAATAATATTAATTCAAAAATTAACATTAAGGCCTATGCCTTGGGAATTCGCATTAAGCAACTCAATTATACTGTTAACGAGAAATTAAATGCACAAAGTCTATTGACCTTTCAAAAATTTACCGAAGAAGACAACAGTTATTTTACAATGACTTATAAATAAAAATAAATGAAAAATTATGACACCCTTTCAGAAGCTATTAACGATTTGCAGACAAACGAATACCCTTATGATTTCAACTTAAAACCTGAATGTCTGGAATGTGCTTCCCTGAAAATTGAGATTCGACCAGAAGATTTTAAAGTGGATAAAATATATCGCTTTGAAGGAATGAGCAGTACCGATGATAACAGCATTTTATATGCAATATCTTCCAAAAAAGGGCTTAAAGGTCTTTTAGTAGATGCTTATGGCGTCTATGCCGAAAACATATCGGAAGCAATGAGAAAAAAATTACGATAACACTTAAACAATACTATAATGGAAAATCACGAGCATCACAAAAACAACGAAATGGACCATTCGAAAATGGATCATTCTAAAATGAACCACGAAAAAGAAGATCATTCCAAAATGGATCATTCCAAAATGAGAAATGGAGGTGGAGACCATTCGGGTCATAATCCGGGTCACGGACAAATGGGTCACGACCATCATAAAATGATGATTGCAGACTTTAGAAAACGGTTTTGGGTAACACTCGTGCTTACCATCCCCATATTGTTCTTCTCACCAATGATTCAAGAATTTTTTGGTTATGAATTTTTACTTCCAGGAAATCCATACATCCTTTTTGCACTTTCCACTGTTGTATATTTTTATGGTGGTTGGCCTTTTCTTAAAGGATTTGTTTCCGAAATAAAGAATGGTGCACCTGGTATGATGACACTTATATCTATGGCAATAAGTGTCGCCTATTTCTACAGTTCTGCAACTGTCTTTGGTTTACGAGGAGTTGACTTTTTCTGGGAGCTTTCAACACTAATTGCTATTATGCTTGTTGGTCATTGGATAGAAATGAAAAGTGTATTAGGCGCTTCAAAAGCATTACAGCTTTTAGTTAGTATGATGCCTGCCGAAGCTCACAGGGTAAAAGGCGACACTATTGAAGATATTCCTCTGGAAGATTTACTGAAAGATGACGTAATACTTGTAAAACCAGGTGAAAAAGTTCCTGCTGATGGGATTATAGTAGACGGTTCAAGTTACCTGAACGAATCTATGCTTACAGGCGAATCCAAACCTGTAAAAAAAGATGAAAACGATAAGGTTATTGGTGGTTCGGTAAATGGTAACAGTACCTTAAAAGTAAAGGTTGAGCATACTGGAAAAGATAGCTATCTCAACAAGGTCATCAAAATGGTCGAAGAAGCGCAAAAAACCAAATCAAAAATGCAAAACCTCTCGGATAGAGCTGCAAAATGGCTTACCTATATCGCATTAGGTATTGGTTTTGGAACATTAGCGGTATGGCTGATTTTAGGCTTTCCATTTGTCTATGCTTTAGAAAGAATGGTTACCGTTATGGTCATTGCTTGTCCACACGCATTAGGTCTTGCCATACCACTTGTGGTTGCTATTTCTACTGCTGTTTCAGCTCAAAACGGGTTATTAATTCGAAATAGGACAGCTTTTGAAGAATCCCGAAAAATATCAGCTTTATTGTTTGATAAAACGGGAACATTGACCAAAGGCGATTTTGGCGTTACTCGAATTGAGTCTGTTAGCGAAACTTATTCAGCTGAAGAAATTTTAAGGCTTTCGAGTGCATTGGAACAAAGTTCGGAACATCCTATCGCCGTAGGTATTATTAAAAAAGTCAAAGAAGATAATATGACCATCCCAAAGCCTGAAAACTTTAATGCAATTACAGGTAAAGGCGTTGAGGCCAATGTAGAAGGTAAGCAAGTAAAAGTGGTTAGTCCTGGTTTTTTAAGGGATGAAAAAATAACTATTCCTGAAGATGCTTATAGTGA
>CEPR01014221.1_pt1 | contig 65824 bp, 51 predicted proteins | sample 530431 | NCBI WGS metagenome assembly CEPR01 (sample SAMEA2620078, study PRJEB7988) | marine metagenome | isolation source: saline water (ENVO:00002010), including
TATCAATTGTTTTCCTGTTTATTTAGAACTATTTTAAATACAAAGCTTATTTAATCTCAAACGCCTGTGTGGATGTATTACCATCTTTAGTTACAGTCACTTTAAAAATACCATTTGGCAAATAAAATTTACCATTATCAGCTTTTCTCACTTTAGCATCGATTTTATCAAATACTTTTCTTCCTTTTTCTGAAACTGATGCATCATATTCCACCACATTAATTCCTTTTACAGCATCAGTTGTAAGTTTCTGCACCTCGCTTCCCTCTTCGGTTTCAATAGTAATTATTGCTTTTCCTTCTGAAGGACTATAAAACTGAAGCGTTACCGAAGGTTCAATTACATCGTACCACTCACCATATTTACTTCCCCACCGACTTGAAAAACGTATGGGATCTATTTCAGCTAACAATAAATCATTCATTTTTGAAACATTCATCTGCTGAAGCAAAGTAACATCAGCTAAATAGAAAGAGCGACCGTGTGTTCCTAAAATTAAATCTTTTTCGCGCTCTTGAATTACCAAATCGTGAACCGCCACACTTGGTAAACCTTCTGAAAATGCTTCCCAAGAATCTCCTTTATTAAAGGAAACATAGGCTCCATTATCAGTACCTATATATAATACATTTTCATTTTCAGGATCTTCCTTAATTACATTTACAGGGGATGCTGGCAGATTACTACTGATATCTTTCCACGTTTGTCCGTAGTTTTCACTTACATATGCGTAGGTTTTGAAATCGTCCCAACGATACCCATTCAACGTAACAAACACCCGTTCTTTTTTGTGTTTTGAAGCAATTACTCTACTCACCCACAAATCTTTTGGAAATGATTTTGAAATATCCGTCCAGTTTCCACCTGCGTTATTTGAAACGTGCAACATACCATCATCACTCCCAGCATACAACAACCCGAATGTAAAAGGTGACTCACTAATACTTGTCAATGTTCCGTAAGCGACATTTCCTGGCTTTCCACCTTTGGTAAGATCACCTGAAATGGCTTCCCAGTTGTTACCTTGATTCATACTTCGCATTAATTTATTTCCGCCGAGATAGAGAATATCTTGATTATGTGGGCTCAATAAAATAGGCGTTTGCCAATTAAAACGATAAGGGCTTTCGCCCAATTCATGTTTCGGTTGAATATACGTTTGTTCTCCTGTTTCACGATTAAGCCTGAAATAATTTCCAAACTGAAAACCGGTATAAACAATATTGCTATTTCGATTATCAATCTGAACGTGCATCCCATCCCCGCCCATAATACTTTCATATGGGTTTTGTCCAGATTGTTGCCAACCGTAGTCTATTTTGGCATTGTGCGGCCCTACCCATACACCATTATCCTGTAAGCCGCCATACACATTATAAGGCTCCTCATTATCAACATTCACAGTATAAAACTGCCCAACCGCTGGGGCATTGTTTTTAATCCACGTTTTACCATCATCGTAGCTAATATTAACACCACCGTCGTTCCCATCAATTAAATGGCCCGGTTTTTTAGGGTTAATCCATAAAGCGTGGTGATCTGCGTGTACGTTTTCTGCACTGATGGATTCGAAGGTTTTCCCACCGTCAGCCGATTTTAAAATAGGCACACCATAAATGTAAATTTTATTTGAATTTGAAGGGTCTACATGTATTTTTCCGAAGTAATATCCGTACGAATAGTACAAATCATTAATATAGCCTTCGTGCGTTTTTTTCCAGCTTTTTCCACCGTTTGTACTTTTATATACCTCAGCACCAATAACAGGTGTGTCAAATAATTGCGTATTGGCATCTTCTAAATATTTAGCAAGATCAGCTGGTTTTACCGAACCGCTACGCACCATGTTTTTTACGTTTTCGGCTTTATATTTTTCTTGAAAACCGTTAGCGCGTAAAAACTTTTTTAGCTTATCATTGTCCAACGCCAAGAATTCTGAAGCACTCATTTCTTTGAATATGTCTTTGGTTAAAGCATCGCTATCAGTATCCATTTTTTCTTTTTTGCGATGATCTTGATTGTCGATAATGGCATACACTATGTTCTCATCGACAACTGCTAAACCTATACGTCCAGCGCCTTCACCCGTTGGAAACCCACTTCCGGAAACAGACATCTTTTTCCAAGTATCGCCTCCATCGGTACTTTTATAAATGGCACTCCCTTCACCGCTTCCGGTAAAATTCCACGCTTTTCGGTCTTTTTCCCAAGAAGAAGCATAGATTAAGTCGAAGTTGTTAGGATCGCGGTCCATTTCGATAATCCCGCTTTCGTTATTTACAAACAAGGTTTTGTTCCAGGTTTTACCACCATCTACGGTTTTATACACCCCACGTTCTTCATTGGTAGAATATAAATGCCCAACAGCACTTACCACTACCTCATCAGGATTTACAGGGTTGATTAATATTTTGCTAATATGATGACTGTCTTTCAGCCCCATATTTTGCCACGTTTTGCCTTTATCGGTAGATTTCAGTAAGCCAATTCCAGCATACGACGATCGGGAAGCGTTCACTTCGCCAGTTCCTACCCAAATGGTTCCGGTTTTCCAGTCAACGGCTAAACTCCCTACGTTTTGGGTTAGAGTATTGTCTATAACTGGCGTAAAGGAAGTACCATTATTATTGGTATACCAAACACCGCCGCTGGCATAGCCTGCGTAAAATTCAATTGGATTATTGGGGTTCACGGCAAAATCCACAATACGGCCGCTCATTACTGTTGGACCAATATTTTTGAAAGGAAGGTTTTTAACCAGTGAATTTTTCGAAAGTTGTTCTTTTTGCTGCAACGCTTTTTCTAATTCGGCTTTTGAAGTTGCCAGTTGTTGAGAAAATGCCGAAATAAAAAAGAAAGAGAATAAAAAAAGTAAGGATTGCTTCATTTGAAATGGTTTTAAGGGTTGAAATTACTGAAATGTCCCCGCTTTGGCAAAATTTTATTTTAGTATTAACAGCCTTTGCTTTTATTTCTATTAATTTTGAAAAAATTCAGAAAAAAACACAATGAAGTATCATCCAATTGACAGCAACTTATTTATAAAAAACCGTAAAAATTTTATGGCCCAGATGAAGCCAAAAAGCCTTGCGGTATTTAATAGTAATGACATTTACCCCATTGGTGCAGACAGCACGATGCCGTTTCAACAATCTCGCGATTTATTTTACCTGAGTGGTGTAGATCAAGATAAAAGTATGTTATTATTATTTCCCGATGCTGTAGAAGAAAAACACCGTGAAATTTTATTTTTAACTGAAACCAACGACCATATTGCCGTTTGGGAAGGCGAAAAACTAACCAAAGAAAAAGCAACCGAAACAACTGGCGTAAAAACTGTGTATTGGCTTAAGGAGTTTGATAAAATTTTCTTTGAATTAATGACGCAAGCGGACACTATATACTTCAACACCAACGAGCATTACCGTGCAAATGTTGAAACCGAAACACGTGAAGACCGTTTTATTAAAAAAACGAAAGCACAATTCCCTGCACATAGCTGGGCAAAGAGCAATCCAATTTTACAACGGTTACGCTCTGTAAAAGACCCAATTGAATTGGATATTATGCAGCAAGCTTGTAATATCACAGAGAAAGGTTTCAGAAGAATTTTAGATTTTGTAAAACCTGGCGTGATGGAATACGAAATTGAAGCCGAGTTTATGCACGAGTTTTTAAGCAACCGCTCACGTGGTTTTGCCTATACCCCAATTGTTGCCAGCGGGAAAAATGCCTGTGTATTGCATTATATTGAAAATAATCAGCAATGTAAAGACGGCGAATTAATATTGCTAGATGTAGGTGCTGAGTATGCTAATTACAGTAGTGATATGTCTAGAACAATTCCGGTAAGTGGAAAATTCACTAAAAGACAAAAAGAAGTGTACAACGCAGTAAACCGTGTAAAGAATGATGCTACAAAAATGCTTGTACCTGGAACACTTTGGAAAGAATACCACGAAGAAGTTGGAAAATTAATGACTTCAGAGTTACTTGGATTGGGAATTCTTGACAAAGCCGATGTGAAAAATGAAGACCCAGACTGGCCAGCCTACAAAAAATACTTTATGCACGGTACCAGCCACCACATTGGCCTGGATACACACGATTACGGAATTCTGTGGGAGCCGATGCAAGCAAACCAGGTGTTTACTGTAGAGCCAGGTATTTATTTACCAGATGAAGGTTTTGGTATTCGATTGGAAGACGATGTGGTAATTAAGGAAAATGGGGAGCCTCATAACTTGATGCGCAACATCCCAATTGAAGCAGATGAGATTGAAGAAATCATGAACAAGTAAACGTTTAAAACGTTTTTAGATATATTCCGGTATAGAAATAAATCGCTATACCGGATTTTTTATACTTAAAAAATGACACACACTTTTAAAAACACTCCTATATATTATAGTATAACCGGAAGCGGTCCGGCAATGGTTTTATTGCATGGCTTTTTGGAGAGCTCTACTATGTGGGATAAATATATTCTTTCACTTTCAGAAAAACATACCGTCATCACCATAGATTTTCCTGGACACGGAAAAAGCGGAGTTGTTTCTGACACACACAGCATGCAACTTATGGCCAAAGTAGTAAAAAGTGCTTTAAATGAATTAAATATTGAGTCTGCAACATTTATAGGTCACTCCATGGGCGGCTATGTAGCATTAGCTTATACTGAATTGTTTCCAGATGAAGTTGAAAAGTTAATTTTATTGAATTCTACGCCTGCAGCAGATTCAGAAGAACGTAAGCAAAACCGAAGACGCGCTTTAAAAGTACTGGATCATAATGCAGAAGCTTTTATAAGTATGGCGATTATGAATTTGTTTTCTGAAAATTCAAAAAAGAAATTTATTTCTGAAATTGAAGCATTAAAAAAAGAAGCGCTTCAGTTTCCAGTAGCAGGGATACAAGCTGCTATTCGCGGGATGATTGATCGTAAAGATCGAACCGAAGTTTTAGCAAATTTCAGAAGAGAGAAAGTAATGGTATGCGGTAATGAAGACACAATTATGCCTATTTCAGATTCAAAAAACATTTCAGAAAAAACAAATTCAAAGCTTATTCAATTAGAAGGAGGACATATGAGTTGGTTAGAAAACACCGATGAAATACATAGAATATTGCATTTCGTCGAATAAATTTACCTTTTAACGTTTTTTTAAAACTTTTTTATATATTTATCACAACAAAAAACGTAAAAAACATGAGTAATTCCTCTAAGTCCTCATTTATAATAAAAAGTTTAGTGTGTCAAACCATTGGCCATAAATACATTGAAACTCGAAAAATAACCAATCACATCCACGAATATACGTGCAAGCACTGTGGCCGTGAAGTAACCGAAAACCCAACGGGAAATATAGAATTACTTACTCATAAAGTAAGGGAGGTTAACAACAATGTAGCAGACTTTTTTGAAAGGAAAAACAGAAACGTAGCTATATAAGCTCTAATTGTCTTCTTGCATTGAATTCCAACCTCTTGCTACCAATGGAATTTTTGTGTTAGCTCGTGTTATTAAGTGCATCCCTTCACTCTCTTGAGTCATATGTCCAATAACGGTTAAGTGTGGGTTCCCTTTAATTTTTGGAAAATCTTCAGTAGAAATAGTAAACAACAACTCGTAATCTTCCCCTCCACTTAAAGCAATGGTGGTACTATCCATTTCAAATTCTTCACAGGTTGAGATGACTTGTGGATCTAATGGAATTTTATCTTCATATAAATTACAACCTACTTTCGAGTTTTTACAAATGTGAATTATTTCAGAAGATAATCCATCACTCACATCGATCATAGAAGTAGGTTTAACGTCTAGGTTTTTCAATAAGACAGAGATGCCTTGTCGCGCTTCTGGCTTTAATTGACGTTCAATTATATAAGTATATTTATCAAGATCAGGCTGCGATTTCGGATTCACTTTAAAAACCTGTTTTTCACGTTCTAAAACCTGAAGACCTAAATAAGCAGCGCCCACATCACCTGTTAAAACCAACAAATCATTTTCTTTTGCGCCACTTCTATAAGTAATATTTTCTTTACTTACTTGACCCAAAGCCGTAACACTTATAACTAATCCTGTTGTAGATGAAGTAGTGTCACCACCCACCACATCAACATTATAAATACTTGCAGCCGTTTCAATTCCGGCATATAATTCTTCCAACGCCTCCACTGGGAATCGATTAGAAACAGCAATTGAAACGGTAATTTGGTTTGCCTTAGCATTCATAGCAAACACATCAGATAAATTGACTACAACAGCTTTATACCCTAAATGTTTTAATGGCATATAACTTAAATCGAAATGCACACCCTCCACCAACATATCTGTTGTAACGACTATTTGGTTATTTTCTTCGGAAGTAATAACTGCAGCATCGTCACCTATTCCTTTAACCGTAGTATCTTGCTTTATTTTAAAGTTTTTTGTTAAATGATCTATTAGGCCAAATTCACCCAATTCTGAAATGCTAGTTTTTGAATCGTTTTTATTATCGAACATGTATAGAAGGTTTTAGTATGCAAAAATAAGGGTTAACGTTTAAACAAACTGTCTTTGCCTTTAAAAACTCAATATTGATAATGAGTTAATTAGATGCTCGCCCTATAAATAATTTTTGTAGTTTCGCAACACATTTTCTATGATAATCTTATTAACTTATATCATTTAGTGCTAAATTCACAGTCTTATACCGTATAACCAAATACTTTACTAATGAAAAAAACTCTACTTTCACTCTTAATTTTGGCATGCACGCAAGTTTTCGCACAAACCCCTTGTAATAACGGGATGGCTGGTCCATACCCTTGTAGTGGGTACGATTTACAATCACGCATTTCTCTTGGAGATATGAATGCAAATGCTGCAAATGATTCTTGGGGCTGGACAGACCCTCAAAATGGTAAAGAATATGCAATTATTGGCCTTGAAGGAGGCACTGCTTTTATTGACATTTCAGACCCTACAAATCCAATATATTTAGGAAAATTACCAACACACAGTTTTAGTAGCAATTGGAGAGATGTTAAAACATATAGTAATCATGCATTTATAGTTAGTGAAGATTTTTCACACGGAATGCAAGTTTTTGATTTAACCCGACTACGAAATGTAGCGAATCCACCGGAAACATTTACTGAAGATGCACATTATGATGATTTTGGTAATGCCCATAATATTGTGATAAACGAAGACACTGGTTACGCCTACGCAGTTGGAACATCTACTTATAATGGAGGCTCCCATTTTATAAACATACAAGACCCAACAAACCCTGTAGCTGCAGGTGGTTTTGGGAATGACGGATATACCCACGATGCACAAGTTGTTACTTATAATGGTCCAGATAGTGACTATACGGGTCGTGAAATTTTATTAAGTAGCAGCGGTTACGAAAACTATGTTTCTATTGTAGATGTTACCGATAAAGCAAACCCTCAAAGTATTTCAACCATTAATTATCCTAATTCAAGTTACACCCATCAAGGTTGGTTTACAGAAGATCAACGCTTTTTTATACTTGGCGACGAAATAGATGAACAGGATTTTGGCTTTAACACAAAGACTATCATATTTGACTTGAGCGACCTTGATAATCCGGTATTAGATTTTGATTATTACGGAACAACTGAAGCTACTGATCACAATGGATATGTGCTTGGAGATAATTACTATTTAGCCAATTATGCTGCTGGATTGAGAGTACTTGATATTTCTGATATTGAAAATGGAAATATTTCCGAAACAGGATATTTTGACTCTTTCAGTGCTCATAATAGTGTGGGATATGAAGGTGTTTGGAATGTATATCCATACCTAGGAAGCGGTAACATTATAATCAGTGATCGCTCAGGAGGATTGTTTGTAGTAAAATCATCAGCTCCAGATACCACGAACCCTGTTGCAGTTTGCCAAAATGCAACTGTCTCATTAAATTCAAATGGAGAAATCATTGTTGACCCTAACCTATTGGACGGAGGCTCAAGCGATGATAGTGGTTCGTTCTCTTTATCCTTGAGTGAAAATACTTTTACCTGTTCAGATATAGGAGAAAATACGGTCACATTAATCGTAACAGACCCTTCAGGAAACACCGATAATTGCGCAGCAATAATCACTATAGAAGATACTACAGACCCTATATTAACGTGTACGGCAAATACCACTGTTGAATATGATTCTGGAGTCAATTTTTACACGCTACCCGATTATGTAATAAATGATATGGTACAAGCTTCCGATAATTGCACTCAGAGCCCATCCATTTTACAAGACCCTATTGCTGGAACAGAGCTTACAGAAGGAACATACACCATCAATTTTGAAGCTGAAGATGATGCTGGAAACGTGGGAAACTGCTCTTTTCAATTAACTGTAACAGAAGAATTATCTGTTAATGAAGTTTCTTTTGAAAATAGCATTAAAATATTTCCAGTACCCGTATTAGATGAAGTAAATATCACTTCGGAAAACAAAACAATTGAATTTATTGACGTTTATGATATTATGGGAAAAAGGGTTTATACCGAAAAAAACATCAACGTCACTAAAAAAATAATAAACATTTCAAGCCTTTCAAAAGGAATGTATTTTTTATCAATTAATAATAAAGCAACCAAAAAAATTGTAAAAAAATAAGCTCTTTTGTAATGTTATGAAACTCGACGAGACATACTCAATATCAGTAGCACACTAACATTTAATCTTTTACGTTAGGATTAGAAGCTTTAAAACAATATTTTCTATATAATTAAACTTAAATAATGAAACAATTTTATCTACTCGCATTTTCACTTATCAGCACTGTTACTTTCAGCCAAACTCCATGTGAAAATGGAACCGCTGACGGTTTTCCTTGCCAAAACTTTGACTTATTATCGCATATTAGCCTTAGCGAAATGAATGCCTCTGGCGGAAACGACTCGTGGGGGTGGACCGATCCACAAGACGGTAAAGAATATGCTTTAATCGGTTTAGACAACGGAACTGCTTTTATCGATATCTCAGACCCAATTAACCCAATTTATTTAGGAAAATTACCTACGCACACATCATCAAGTACATGGCGAGATGTAAAAGTATATAGTGACCACGCTTTTGTAGTAAGTGAAGCCTCTGGGCATGGAATGCAGGTTTTTGATTTAACCCGATTAAGGGATGTAACCAATCCACCAGAAATATTTACAGAAGATGCACATTACGATGGCTTTGGTAGCGCTCATAATGTTGTTATAAACGAAGACTCAGGTTATGCTTACGGAGTAGGAACAGGAACATTTAATGGAGGTCCCCATTTCGTAAACATTCAAGATCCCCTTAACCCAGTTGGCGAAGGAGGATATGCAATGGATAGTTATAGTCATGATGCTCAAGTTGTTATCTACGCAGGTCCTGATTCAGATTATACAGGAACTGAAATTTTAATAGGAAGCAATGAAAATGAAGTGGTAATAGTAGATATCACCGATAAAGCCAACCCAGAAGGCGTTTCAACTATAAGCTATAATAACGTAGGCTATACCCACCAAGGCTGGTTTACAGAAGATCAAAAGTATTTTATACTCGGAGACGAAACTGACGAAATATCTTTTGGCTTTAACACCAGAACCTTAGTGTTTGACTTTACAGACTTGGATAATCCCCAATTTCACACTGAATTTTCAGGTCCAACTCCTGCTATAGACCACAACGGTTATGTTGTTGGTGATAAATATTATTTTGCAAATTATTCAGCAGGTTTAAACGTATTAGATATAAGCGATATTGATAACCAAAATATTACTCAGTACGGATATTTTGATACCTATCCAAGCAACAATAACGCAGGTTTTAATGGCAGTTGGAACGTGTATCCATTTTTTGAAAGCGGAAATATTATTATAAGTGGGGAAGGAGGTTTTACCTTAGTAAAAGATAGCAATATACTTAGTGTTGAAGATGTAGCATCTAACGATTTCGCTTTATACCCAAACCCTGCAAAAGAAATTATAACCATAGCTTCACCAATATCTCCATTAAACCAAGTAGAAGTATATTCTGTTCTGGGCAAGCGTGTTTTAAACTTTGAATTTCCAAATACTAATTTAGAAGAGGAAGTTAACATAGCTTCCTTACAGTCAGGAATCTACTTAGTTAAAATCAACAACCTTACCACCAAGAGATTAATAGTAAATTAAAAGTATGAAATTTTACAATTTAACCTACAAAATATTTTTAGTTCTAGTACTGATTAGTTGTTTTTCCTGTAAAAAAGAAGATTCTCCAAAAGAAGAACAAGCTAACGAATTTCAAGGTGAAGTAGACTACGTTAAAACATATGGCGGTAGCAACCTTGACAAAGCTGTAAGTATTGTGTTGGCAGATGATGGAAACTACGTTATACTGGGATCGACTAAAAGTACAGATGGAGATATTACCGACAAAACGACATCAGATGAAGACTATTGGCTTTTAAAGGTAAAACCTAATGGCGACATAGTTTGGAGCAAAACTTACGGAGGGCCTGAGGACGACACTGCCTCCAGTCTTGAAAAAACGAGCGATGGAGGTTACATAGTATCTGGATACAGCAGAGGTGCTGGTGGCGATGTTAGCAATAATGAAGGTTTTCATGATTTTTGGATCGTCAAGTTTACAGCTTCTGGTGATTTAGAATGGGAAAAAAGCTATGGATTTGCAGGAAGTGACAAGGCCTATAAAGTTATACAAACCAAAGATGGAGGTTATATAGCAGCTGGTGTATTAGATGTCACGGCTAGCAATGGCGAAGGTGGGTTAGGCTCTAACAGGTCTTCACAAGATTTAGGCAGATCCGTACAGCACGCAGGGGGTGATTATTGGGTAATAAAACTTTCTGCAAGCGGGCAATTACAATGGAGAAACTATTTTGGCGGTACTTTTACCGATACCGCATATGATATTATACAGGTATCTGATGGAACATACCTTGTTTACGGCACCTCAGATAGTAATGATGTGGATATTTCTGAAAACATTGGCACCTACGATTATTGGGTAGTTAAAGTATCTGCAAATGGAGAAATGCTGTGGGAGAAAAACTATGGCGGCACACAGATAGAAAACTTATATACTGCGACTATTGCTCAAGATGGGAGTTTTGTCATGTTTGGTGACACCCGAAGTGATGATGAAAACGTTTCTAGTAATTTTGGAAAAGCAGATATTTGGGGTGTAAAAATCGATGCTGATGGAGTCTTATTGTCACAACAATCTTATGGCGGCAGCGAATTTGAAAGTGCAAGGGGTATTACCTCGCTTACAAACGGAAATTTTATTGTAACCGGCAACACCAGAAGTATAGAAGGGGATTTTACTGAAAATAATGGTGACAATGATGCCCTGGTTATGCTAATAGACGACAATCTAAATATTGAATTTCAATTAACACTTGGTGGCTCAACGTTCGATTTTGCCCAAAGCGCTATTGAAGCAGAAAATAACACTTACGTCATTGCGGGAAGCACCCAAAGCAACGATAAAGATATACCACAAAACCGTGGTGTTGAAGATTTATTGCTATTTAAAATAAAATAACCCTAAAAATTAATTTTTAATGAAAAAGGTCCTTTTATTATTTGTTCTTACAGTCACATTATTTGCTTGTAAAGACGTCGATGAAATTATAAACCCAAATTATAATATGACGTTCAACTTTACTCAAAATTGGGACGGTGAAGAAATAACAAATCCTGACTATCAAACAACCGTATACACAAATGCAAACGGTGAAGAGATGACAATTTCAAAATTAAATTATTTGATTTCTGATATAACTTTCACTGATAAAGATGGTGATGTAACAGTTATTGAAGGATACAATATTATGAATGCCAGGGATGGTGTAAACACACAGTATACCCCAAGTAGAAAAATATCAGAAGGCGAATATACCCTAAGCTTTACTTTTGGTTTTGACGACGAAGACAACATTGATGATGCTTATACAGAATTAAATTCACCTCCATGGGGTTGGGGGGTTCCAGATGAGCTTGGTGGAGGATACCACTTTATGCGCTTAGAAGGAATGTTTGCAGACAATACAGGCACCCAAACCCCTTACTTATATCATGCAATTAGGGCTGCTATAGTAATGGGAGAAAATCCAGAAACCGAAGACACGTCCTTTAAAGTAGATTTAGGTGCGGTAACGATTACTCAAGATACTTCAATTGAAATTAAAATGAACGTTGCTGAATGGTTTAAAAATCCACACCAATGGAATTTAAACGAACTAAGCAGTAATTTAATGATGAATGCTGAAGCTCAAAGAATGATTTCTGCTAATGGTAAAAGCGTCTTTAGCTTAGGAACTGTTGAATAATAAATACTCGCGGTGATGTTTTTTAGAAAAACATATATAATTTTTTATGTAGCATGTTGTTGCTTTTTAATAACCTCTTGCGCTAAAGATGAAAAAGATAACCTTGAAGATGAAGGGTACGAACCTACACCATTATCTTTAGATATACCATCCATTTTTGAAGAAAGAATATCACCTCCAGTTATACCTCAGGATAACCCTCAAACAGAAGAAGGTGTAGCCTTAGGGAAAAAGCTTTTTTTCGATCCTATCCTTTCAGGCGATAATACATTGGCCTGTGCTGGTTGTCACAAACCCGCTGAAGGCTTTTCAGACGCAAGACAATTTAGCCCCGGTATAGACGGAATTGAAGGGAGTAGAAATTCTATGCCCCTATTTAATCTTGCTTGGAATTACCAAGAAAATTTCTTCTGGGACGGTCGTTCTTCGTCTTTAGAAAATCAGGCTTTACAACCTGTTATAGATCCTATTGAAATGCACAATACTTGGCCCAATGCCGTTTCAAGTTTACAAGCAACATCAGACTATCCAGAACTTTTTTCCAAAGCTTTTGGTACGGAAACAATAGACTCTACGTTAGTTTCAAAAGCAATCGCTCAGTTTATACGTACGCTTATTTCCAGCAATTCAAGGTTTGATCAATTTTTACGAGGAGAAATAGAGTTAACAGAATCTGAAAGAAACGGACTTCAAGTTTTTGAAGATGAAAATCGCGGTGATTGTTTCCATTGCCACGGCGATCCAAACAATCCACTCTGGACAGACAATGACTTCCATAACAACGGTTTAGATGAAATTTTTGACGATCTCGGCAGAGGTGCTGTTACCGGTGACCCAAGAGAGTTTGGCCTCTTTAAGACACCTTCTCTACGTAATTTAGCATATACCGCACCTTATATGCACGACGGTCGGTTTGAAACCTTAGACGAAGTAATTGATCATTATAGCGAAGGCTTAGTATATTCTGAGACCATCGACCCCTTAATGAAAGCTGTTGGTGAAGGTGGTGTGCAGCTTTCTGAAAAAGATAAAGCAGATCTTAAAGCCTTTTTACTTTCCTTATCTGATGAAAGTTTCATAAACAATCAAGACTTTCAAAAGCCTTAATTTTTCTCCCACCAAAACTATATATTTCGTTCAATTTTAAGTCTTTACAGCCTTAAATGTTAATTATTATTTAAAACTATAACGCCATAAGTTTAAATTGACCTGTAACTATGGCTACCATCTGTAATTACCGTATATTTGCACTTTAATAAGAACAAATTTATCTTATGATAAAAGTTAGTGAAAATGCAAAATCTAAACTAGAAGAATTGATGTCTGAGGAAGGCTTCAATATAACTAACGATTTTGTGAGAGTAGGTGTAAAAAGTGGAGGTTGCTCCGGCTTATCCTACGACCTAAAGTTTGACAACAAAATAGGCGAAAACGATAAGCTTTTTGAAGATGAATCGGTTAAAATTGCAATCGATAAAAAAAGTTTCCTTTATCTAGTAGGAACCACTTTAGAATATAGTGGCGGATTAAATGGCAAAGGGTTTGTTTTTAACAACCCAAACGCAAATCGCACTTGCGGTTGTGGCGAAAGTTTTTCGCTTTAATTAAAATTAAATAAAAATCTTGATTTGTTTTATTTCTGAAACAGATAAAGCAAAAAGAAAAAATAAAGCTACCAATGGCTAAGTTTACTGAAGACGATTTAAAAAAAGAACTCGAAACAAAAGAGTACGAATACGGATTTTATACCGACATAGAATCTGATACGTTCCCTGTTGGTTTGAATGAAGATATAGTTCGTGCCATTTCAAAGAAAAAAGAAGAGCCCGAATGGATGACCGAATGGCGCTTAGAGTCTTTTCGATACTGGAAAGAAATGATAGAGCCAGAATGGGCAAACGTACATTACAAGAAACCAGATTTTCAAAACATTTCATATTACTCAGCTCCTAATAAAAAGCCAAAATACGACAGCATTGACGAGGTAGATCCTGAATTGTTGGAAACTTTCAACAAACTAGGTATTTCGTTAGATGAACAAAAAAAATTAGCTGGTGTAGCCGTAGATATTGTAATGGACTCTGTTTCTGTTACCACTACATTTAAAGACACATTGGCCAAAAAAGGAATTATCTTCTGTTCTATTTCCGAAGCAATTAAGGAGCACCCCGAATTGGTTAAAAAGTATATTGGCTCGGTTGTGCCACAGAAAGACAACTTTTACGCAGCCTTAAACAGTGCTGTTTTTAGCGATGGATCGTTCTGCTACATCCCAAAAGGTGTACGATGCCCAATGGAACTTTCAACCTATTTCCGAATCAATCAAGCAGGAACAGGGCAGTTTGAACGCACACTGGTTGTTGCCGATGAAGATAGCTATGTAAGTTATTTAGAAGGGTGTACCGCCCCAATGCGTGACGAAAACCAATTACACGCCGCTGTTGTAGAGCTTGTAGCTTTAGACGGTGCGGAGATAAAATACTCCACAGTTCAAAACTGGTTTCCTGGAAGTAAAGATGGAAAAGGCGGGGTTTTTAACTTTGTGACTAAAAGAGGGCTTTGCGAGAAAAATGCAAAAATTTCTTGGACACAAGTTGAAACCGGAAGCGCCGTTACGTGGAAGTATCCTAGTTGTATCTTAAAAGGGGATAACTCGATTGGTGAGTTTTACTCCATTGCTGTAACTAATAATTTTCAGCAGGCAGATACCGGCACCAAAATGATCCATTTAGGTAAGAACACCAAGAGTACTATTATCTCAAAAGGTATTTCTGCTGGAAAATCTCAAAATAGTTATCGCGGATTAGTACAGATAAATAGCCGTGCTGATAATGCCCGTAATTTTTCACAATGTGATTCGCTCTTAATGGGCAACGAATGTGGCGCACATACTTTCCCCTACATTGAAGCAAAAAATAAAACCGCACAAGTGGAACATGAAGCTACAACAAGTAAAATTGGGGAAGACCAAATTTTTTACTGTAACCAACGAGGTATTGATACCGAGAAAGCGATTGCATTAATTGTTAATGGTTTCAGTAAAGAGGTGTTAAATAAACTTCCTATGGAGTTTGCTGTAGAAGCACAAAAATTGCTTGAGATTTCATTAGAAGGTTCTGTAGGATAATTTTTCTGAAACAATAAAAACTTAAATATAAATAGTAAAATGAAAAAAACGCTTTTGCTGCTATTGTTTATAGCCACAGTTGTTTCCTGTAATAACACCAAAAAGGAAACAGAAACAGAAACGGAAAAAGAAACAGCCTCAGCGACCAATGAAAACGTGCGCACTTATAGAGGTGAGTTTATTTACACGGATGATGCTGCGGTTTTAAAAGGAAACAATTTTATCTACGGGGTTACCATAGATGATAAAAGCCAAGAGTTGGCCGATAAGGTTTCAAAAGTAGAAAAAGATGATTACGATATGGTTCCTGTAATTATCACTGGTGTTGTAAGTCCCAACCCAAAAGCAGAAACCGAAGAGGTTTGGGAAGAAGTTATTACCATAAAGGAAATTCTTTATGTTAGTGACAAACCTGCTAAAACACAAATAGAAATTGAAGAAAAGAAAAGTTAATTATGCTACATATTAAAGATCTGCACGCAAGCGTAGAAGGAAAAGATATTTTAAAAGGTGTTGACATCGATGTTAACGCCGGTGAAGTTCATGCTATTATGGGGCCTAACGGTTCTGGTAAAAGTACGTTGGCTTCCGTTATTGCAGGAAAAGAAGAGTTTGAACTTCAAAAAGGTGAAATAAATTTTGAAGGTGAAGATATTACTGAATTAGATCCTGAAGAGCGTGCTCATAAAGGATTGTTTTTATCCTTTCAATATCCTATTGAAATTCCCGGTGTTACCGTAACAAACTTTATTAAAACAGCCATCAACGAAACCCGCAAAGCAAAGGGACTCGACGATATGCCGGCTAGCGAAATGCTTAAAAAAATTAAGGAAAAAGCAGATATGCTAGAGATAGACCGTAAGTTTTTATCACGTTCCTTAAACGAAGGGTTTTCAGGAGGTGAGAAAAAACGCAATGAAATCTTCCAATTAGCTATGATGGAGCCTAAATTGGCCATTTTGGACGAAACTGACTCAGGATTAGATATCGATGCTTTAAAAGTTGTTGCCAATGGTGTAAACAAATTAAAAAGCAAAGACAACGCTGTAATTGTTATTACGCACTACCAACGTTTGCTAGATTATATCGTCCCAGATTATGTTCACGTATTAATGGGAGGAAAAATTGTAAAATCTGGTGGTAAAGAGTTAGCGTACGAACTTGAAGAAAGAGGGTACGACTGGATTAAAGAAGAATTAGTTTAAATAATTCAAAAGAGTTTAGATACTCAAGGCTTTTATTAATCTTGTCTTGAATATTTGAGTTTAATTTTTGAATTCTGAATTAAAAAAAATGAGTAATTTAAAAGATAAATTAGTTTCATCATACATCGCTTTTGAAGATCACTTGGAGCCCGACTCCCCTATTCACGATCTTCGTAATGAAGCCATGAAAGTTTTTGAAGAACAAGGATTTCCTTCCAAAAAAGAAGAGGCTTGGAAATACACTTCTTTAAAATCACTTGAAAAAACCGATTATAGTATATTTCCGAAGCAACAGGAAAAGCATACGGAGCTGAAAGACGTACGTAAATATTTCTTGCACGATATCGATACGTATAAAATTGTTTTTATTGATGGTGTTTACAGTTCGTTTTTATCTGAAACTACTCACGATTCAATCGATGTCTGTTTGCTTTCTTCAGCTTTGAATAAACCAAAATATCAACCTGTAATTGAAACTTACTTTAATAAAATTGCCAAAAAAGATAGTCTTACGTCTTTAAATACGGCTTTTGCGAAAGAAGGGGCCTATATTCATATTCCGAAAAACAAAGAAGTTGAAAAACCGATAGAGATCATCAATTTCTCAACAGGAAATGAAGCAGCAGTAATGTTACAGCCACGAAATCTAATAGTGGTAGGTGAAAACGCACATGTGCAGATTATAGAGCGTCATCAAAGCCTTTCAGAAAACGCAGTATTCACTAATAGTGTTACTGAAATTTTTGCTGAAAAAAGAGCTTATGCTGATTACTATAAGGTACAGACCGATAACCCTTCGGCTTCGTTAATTGATAGTACATATGTTTCTCAAGCGCGTGAAAGCAATTGTAGAGTGCACACTTTCTCTTTTGGCGGTAAGTTAACAAGAAACAACCTTCATTTTTATCAAAATGGAGAACGTTGTAATTCTACTTTAAATGGCATCACCATTATTGAAGACAAACAACACGTTGACCATAACACATTAGTGCACCATACTGCACCTAATTGTGAAAGCCACCAAGATTACAAAGGGATTTTTGCAGATAAATCTACTGGTGTATTCAACGGTAAAGTTTTGGTCGATAAAATCGCTCAAAAGATTGATGCGTTTCAGCAAAACAACAATATTTTAGTTGATGATCGAGCAACCATCAATTCGAAACCGCAATTGGAGATTTTTGCGGACGATGTAAAATGTTCTCACGGTTGTACCATTGGTCAATTGGACGAAGAAGCTTTATTTTATATGCGTTCCAGAGGTATCGCCAAGAAAGAAGCTCGTGCATTATTAATGTATGCATTTGCCAACAGTGTTTTGGAAAGTGTAAAAATTCCAGAATTAAAACAACGTATTAACAAACTGATAGCTAAAAAAATCGGCGTTAGTTTGGGCTTCCAACTGTAATCACACACCAAAATAAATTTTCCATGGCCTTTAACGTTCAGGAAATAAGAAAAGACTTTCCCATTCTTCAACGTGAAGTAAATGGCAAGCCTCTGGTTTATTTGGATAATGCAGCTACTACACAAAAACCGCAAGCGGTTATTAACAGTATAGTAGATTACTATACAAATTATAATGCCAACATCCATCGTGGAGTTCACACCTTATCGCAAGAAGCAACCGATGTATATGAAGGTGCACGGAAAAAAATACAGGAACACTTCAATATAAAACATGCCCACGAAGTTATTTTTACCGCCGGAACTACACACGGTATTAATTTGGTAGCAAATGGCTTCAATGAATTTTTAAACAATGGTGATGAGATTATCGTTTCGGCTTTAGAACATCATTCTAACATTGTTCCTTGGCAAATGTTGTGCGAACGCACAGGAGCTGAATTGAAAGTGATTCCTATTGATGAGAAAGGAGTGTTAGTTTTTTCTGAATATGAAAAATTACTTTCAGAAAACACAAAACTTGTTTTTGTAAATCATATTTCAAATGCCTTGGGAACCATTAACCCAATTGCTGAAATTATTGTAAAAGCACACGAAAAAGGTGCAGCGGTTTTAGTGGACGGGGCACAATCTTGTTCGCACATTAAACCCGATTTACAAGCTTTAGATGTTGACTTTTACGTAACGTCGGCCCATAAAATGTGTGGGCCTACAGGTGTAGGAATGCTCTATGGAAAAGAAGAGTGGCTAAATAAACTACCTCCTTATCAAGGTGGTGGTGAGATGATTGCTGAAGTAACGTTTGAAAAAACTACCTACGCTGGGCTTCCACATAAATTTGAAGCTGGCACGCCAAATATTTCCGGCGGTATTGCTTTTGGTGCTGCAATTGATTATCTTAACAGTATCGGTTTTGATGAAATTGAAACCCACGAGCATAAATTACTAACGTATGCCACAGAGCAATTAACGGCAATAGAAGGATTAAAAATATACGGAACTGGCGTTGATAAAACCTCGGTTATTTCGTTCAATATTGAAGGTATTCATCCTTACGATATTGGTACTATTGTTGATAAACTGGGCATAGCGGTTCGTACGGGGCATCATTGCGCACAACCTATTATGGATTATTATAAAATCCCTGGTACAGTTCGGGCTTCTTTTGCGTTTTATAACACAAAAGAAGAAGTTGACGCACTCGTTAAAGCTGTAAAAAAAGCAAAAACAATGTTAACTTAAACTCTAAAATTTATGAAGTTATTTGCCACTATTAGTCTTGTATTATTTGCCTTTGTTTTTACGGGTTGTGATGAAGCCAAAAAAGCAATCGATGTTGCCGGAAATGTTCAGTTATCTGGAAATTACACTGTAACCAATGTTGATGAAACTGCCATGTCTGCTACAAAGCCAACCATTACTTTTGCAGCTCTTAGTGGAAGGGTTTCAGGAAATGCTGGGTGTAACACCTATTTTGGAGATTACTCTACGAATGTCAACAGTCTCACTATTGGTGAACTAGCAGTAACTAAAAAAATGTGTCCAAAAGAACAAATGGTAGTTGAAAATCAATTTTTGGAAGCGATGAACAATGTAGGTGGTTACCGTATTCAGGAGAACGTGTTAACATTATATGCAAAAAACGACCAAAGTGTATTAATAACCGCTACAAAAGACAAAGAAGAAAATTAATGACCATACAAGAGATACAAAACGATTTAATAGATGAGTTTTCCATGTTCGATGATTGGATTGAACGCTATGAATATATGATAGAACTTGGAAAGTCGTTGCCTTTAATTGATGAAGAACTAAAAACCGAAGATAAACTCATCAAAGGATGTCAATCCCGTGTCTGGCTTAATGCTGAAATAAAAGATGACAAGGTAGTATTCACTGCAGATAGCGATGCCGTGATAACAAAAGGAATCATTGCTATACTCATCCGAGCGTTTTCAAATCAAAAACCTGAGGATATCATTGAAGCAGACACAAAGTTTATTGATGAAATTGGTTTAAAAGAACATTTATCTCCTACTCGTGCCAATGGTTTAGTTTCTATGGTAAAACAATTAAAATTGTACGCCGTAGCCTACCAAGCACAACTAAAAAATTAAAAATTATGAGCGCTGAAACTATAAATACAACCGAATTGGGCGATAAAATCGTAAAAGTGATTAAAACCATTTACGATCCTGAAATCCCAGTAGATGTTTACGAACTTGGTCTTATTTACGATGTTTTTGTAAATGAAGACCACGAGGTAAAAATCTTAATGACGTTAACCACACCAAACTGCCCAGTAGCAGAATCTTTGCCTCAAGAAGTTGAGGATAAAGTAAAATCCATTAAAATGGTAAAAGACGCCGAAGTGGAGATCACTTTCGATCCACCGTGGAGTCAAGATTTAATGAGTGAAGAAGCAAAGCTGGAATTGGGCATGCTGTAAACTCAGTAGGTAGTATATTATTGGTTAATTGTTATGTTTTGTCATTCATAAACATAACAATTATACCAAAAACCCCAGATTTTAAAAATTATCTATGGAAAAACAAATTGTAAACCGCGTAGCGAACAGTAAGCTTATAACCTTTAATCTGGAAGACTTTTACCCCGAAGGCAAGCGCGTTTCAATAGATATTTCACAGTGGTTGCTAGAAGGGATTGTTCTTCGCGAAAAAGATTTCCGAAACGATGTAAAAGCACACGACTGGTCGCAATATGAAGGTTGTTTTGTTAATCTATATAGTTCAACCGATGCTATTATCCCCGGTTGGGCATATATGTTTCTATCACTTCAATTGGCGCCCTATGCTAAGAAAACGGTAGTTGGCACCTCAGAAACACTTGAAAGTATTTTGTTTTCTGAAATTTTACATACTTTAGATATTTCAGAATATAAAGACAAGCCCATTATCATTAAAGGTTGTGCCAACAAGCCCATCCCGGAAAATGCATATGTTCTGCTTGCCCAAAGACTTCAAGAAGTTGCCAAGAGTGTCATGTATGGTGAAGCGTGTTCTTCTGTTCCATTATTTAAGCGGAAAAAGTAACCCTCATCGAAAATTACTTTCCGTATATCGAAATTAATGGTTTTCAAAATTCATCTACTTTTTAAATTGACTAGATACCTTATCTTTACAAAAAACCAAACTCAATATTTATGAAAAAAATTTTAATCTTCCTTCTATTCGTTTCACCATTTATTGCAATGGCTCAAGATGAAGAAACCGAAGAAACGAAAGACGGCTGGAGCAAATCTGGTAATGTTTCTTTAATTTTTAATCAAGCTGCTTTTAATGAAGAATGGACAGGCGGAGGTACTTCTAACTATGCGGCCAACCTTAACTTTACGTATGATTTTAATTACCGAAAGGGTAAGTTAACGTGGGATAATCGAATTCTTGCTGATTACGGAATCACTAAAATTAAAGATGAAGAATTTTCAAGAAAAACAAACGACAGGTTGGAGTTAAATTCAATTGTAGGTCGCCAAGTACAAGAAAGCAACTGGTTTTATTCCTTTTTTGTAAACTTTAGAACCCAATTTGCAAAAGGGTATGAGTTTAGCGAAGATGCCAATGGAGATGACATCCGCACCGAAACAACTCGTTTTATGTCCCCTGGTTATTTACAATTTGGACCGGGTATGCTTTGGAAAAAAGATGATAACTTTAAAGTAAATATAGCTCCTGCAACCGCACGATTAATTTTTGTTAATGAAAAATTTACTACTGTTGATCCTGCTTTGGCAGAAGCATTTAACGATGCCGGAGGTTATTTTGGGGTTGAAGCCAATGAAACAACCCGATTTGAATTTGGTGCTTCTTTGAACGCCTACTATAAGGTAGATTTAATGGAAAACGTTTCTATGGAGAACATTTTAGGCCTGTACTCTAATTACCTAGAAGACCCTCAAAATGTAGATGTTGATTACACGATGAACTTAGTTTTGAAAGTTAATGATTGGATTACAGCAAATGGTACCTTCCAGGCAATTTATGATGATAATGCAGTGCAAGGTTTCCAAATACGTGAAACCCTTGGTGTAGGAGTAGGTTATAAGTTTTAGTACTTATAGAAAAAACATAAAAAAAACCGGCAAATTGAATTTGCCGGTTTTTTTTATTCTTCGTAGATGTAATGCTCAGGATAAAGAAAGTTGTTATAAGGAAAACGTGTAACGTGGATATCCCTTACTTTTTCATATACTAGCTTCCTAAACTCTTCAAAATTGTCTTTGTTCAATGCTGAAATGAAAATAGCGTTTTCTTCACGGTTCATCCAAGTTTGTTTCCAATCTTTCAATGTGTTGTGCGCTGTTGTTCTTTCTGTTTCTAAATCGTCTTCTTCAATAACTTCAGGTTTGTATTGATCAATTTTATTGAAGACCATAATAACGGGTTTATCGGCGCTTTCAATTTCGTCCAGTACTTTGTTTACCGAAGCGATATGATCTTCAAAAGAAGGATGAGATATATCAACTACGTGTAACAATAAATCTGCCTCCCGAACCTCATCTAACGTACTTTTAAACGATTCTACCAACTGTGTAGGCAATTTTCTGATAAACCCAACGGTATCGGTCAATAAAAAAGGAAGGTTGCCAATTACTACCTTTCTAACTGTGGTATCGAGGGTTGCAAATAGTTTATTTTCAGCAAACACTTCGCTTTTACTAATGCTGTTCATCAAGGTTGATTTACCAACGTTAGTATATCCTACCAAAGCGACTCGTACTAAAGAACCACGGTTGCCCCGTTGCACTTCCATTTGCTTATCAATCTTCTCCAATTTTTTCTTTAGAAGCGTAATACGGTCTCGAACAATACGACGGTCTGTTTCAATTTCGGTTTCACCAGGACCACGCATCCCGATACCACCTCGCTGACGCTCCAAGTGCGTCCACATACCAGCCAATCGAGGTAATAAATATTCGTATTGTGCCAGTTCTACTTGGGTACGGGCATAACTGGTTTTGGCACGTTGTGCGAAAATATCTAGAATAAGGTTTGTTCGGTCTATAATTTTACACCGCAATATTTTTTCAATATTTTTTTGTTGTGCGGGTGATAATTCATCATCAAAAATAGCGGTACCGATATCGTTTTCTTCAACAAATTCCCGTACTTGTTCCATTTTTCCGCTTCCAATGAAGGTTTTAGGATTTGGAGAATCCATTTTTTGTGTAAAGCGTTTAGACACTTCACCTCCTGCTGTATAGGCAAGAAACTCCAGTTCGTCCAAATATTCTTGAGACTTTTCTTCGTCTTGATATTGGGTTATTAAACCAATGAGTATGGTTTTTTCGTATTCTATCGTGGTTTGTTCAATCATATTTTAAATTCTAATACAAAGATACAAAAGCTTTTGCTTCAGAATTTTGTAATTTACACGCATTTAACGAACGTATACAATCAATGGTAAAGGCTGTGAAAAGCAGCTTATTGCCTTTTTCTTATTCAGCCATTAAAAAAATTTCTGCTCAAGGCCCCTTTTAAGGGTAAAAGGAAGCTGAAGATTAATTTCCTGTTATATCTATATTATCGACGTGATACCGGGTTGTTGCATCTGGATCTGAACCTTCATATAAAAATGCGAAATGTACAGAGCCTTCTAAACAAGAAACATTTATCGGGCCAACAGGTTGAAAATCTCCAAAGCCGTCACTTGGGCCCGTTGGGATGTTGGCATCTATAGTTCGCCAATCTGCAGTGGTAACATCACCTGTAAAGTTTGTTGAAACTAAAACACTTAAAATTGTCGCATTGTCAAAACTGGCTTGCACGTCGAAACTCAATTCTTCGCCCGCTGTGGTATCCATATTAATTTCAGGGGTTACCAGCCATGATTCAATATTATTTTCACCTGTATCGAAACCTGATATTTGTACGTAGTTACTATCATCGAAGTTGCCTATTTCCCAAATAGTACTGCCACCCGCAACATTTACATTGGTCCATCCTGCATCTACATAATCTTCAATAGTATTAAATTCTTCAAAATTTATGGCAACAAATGGCGATCCACCACCACTCGTTGTGGTACAATCCAATGGGCCAGAATCACCATCCCCGTCTGTAGTTTCAGAATTAATAATAACCTCGTCAAGCTCGTAAGTTCCATCGAAATCTTCTTCGTCTTTACCAACATATTTAAATGCAATGTGACCGCTACCTTCTATACAAGATAGATCTATATTGCCAGACTCTATCCAATCGCCAAAAAAGTCACTATCTGCAACAATTTTAGCTTCGGGGATAGGTAACCAATTTGCTGTAGGAATAGTGCTTGGACTACCATCCCAATTGGTGGAATATAAGACTACCATATAGCTTCCATCAGAAAAACTGTTTGATGTTTTAAAGTTTAACGTTTCTTGATTTTGAGCATTAAAATCAATTTCTGGAGTGACCAACCAACCAATTGAAGAGTTGTCACCTGTGTTACGGGCACTAAACCTTGCCGAAATTCCTAATGATGCATTGCTGCCATCATCAAAATAAGCTTCCCACAATTGGGTCCCTGCTTCAGCATAATTGGTCCAGCCATTTCCGCTAATCGGCGTACCTTCGGTTTGGGTTTCAAAGAAATCCCTGAACAATTCTGTTTCACCTGTTTCGGTTGCTAAACCACAAGCATCGCAACGGTCATCTCCATCTAAGTTTATAGTAGAGGGATCGTTTACTGTAACAATAAACGTACTTGCGTTAAAACTTTTGCTCAATATAGCAGCCATAGAACCTTTTCCTTGCGGTAAAAGCAATGATTTAAAATCTGCAAATGTACTGGTACTGAACACAGTTTTAATTCCCGTGGTGCAACTTTCTAAAATACGTTCCCCATCAAAGCTGTCTTCAGGTTCACCGGCAAATGTTTTTCTGTTGTCGCCCAACACTTCGCTACTGTTAAACTGAACATTTTCCAATTGAATATATAGATTGGTTTTTGAATCGTCAAACTCTGTTATGCTAATTGGTAACGGAACAATTTCAGCTAATTCTTCATCCCTTATTAGGAATTCATCAAATTGAGATTCGGCAATGCTTTCAATGGCATTTCCATCTCTAATCCCTAAAGTTAACACACCACTGTCTAACCCTACAGTAAGACCATCCAATTTAACATGTACCTTACGGCCAAACTCATATACTGTAAACAATGGGTTTACGTCTACCAAGACTTTTACCCCGGCTTTAGGGTTTGCAGGACTGTCCTGTAGAATTAACTCTTCAAAAAAGTTTCCTCCTTCATCGCTTGAAATAACATAACCCGTAACGTACGAATCGGTTTCAGAAAAGGTTAAAAACTCATTTTCGTTTGTGTTCAATTCTTGTAAATATAAGTTTCTAAGCTGGTCAATAGTAACATCGCCTTCAAGGTCAACAACTGCTGTGTCACTATCTGGCAAATCAAATTCATCATCCTGAACACAAGATGTAGCCACTACTGCTAGTAGGAACAGGGTTATCAGTTTGTAAAAATTAAAAGTTTTCATCTTTATGTGTGTATTTATTTTATTCCGTTTTATTTAAAATCGTACGTAAAAATTTAAGTAATAAGTGGTCCCATACCCAAAGAAATAGCGAGGGCCAAAAATAGCTCCGTTTGCTCTGGATTGATCTTCCTGTAGGTCTGGATAGGTAGTTTTTCTTCCTTGTTCAAAACCACCTGTTTTATATTCTTGATCTAAAATATTATTAATCACTGCAAAGAAGCCTACATAGTAATCTTTCACTTTCCAAGATTTTCCTCCTACTGCGTTGACCAAAAAGTAGTCGCCAAATTCTTCTTGCTGAAGTAATTCTTTAGCCACTTCTGGATCGTAATCTGAATAAGGCTGCCCGTCAAAATCTGTACTGAAATTAGCCGATCTTGCTAAATTATTTACGTCAATATATGCATTGCTAAAATAATTGGTTGTTGCACCCACCCACCAGAAATCGGGATCACGATATTCAAATCCTAATTGGTAAGCTCTTTCAGGTCCTCCTGCAATGTGATAGTTTTTTAAATTGGTTGTACCATCACCAAAGGTCAATGGGCCTTCAAAATCATCACTTGTTAAATATAAATTTGGATTGTTGTTATAAATGTATTGCCCAACAGAAGCTGCAGCCTTTAATTTAATTGTCGGTGTTACTTGTGCTTCTATACCCAATTCGGCTCCCATATGTCTTTTTTCAATACCGGTAACCACTTCCTGTACAAAAGCACCTTCTTCAAAACCAAGACCCGTTAGGTTTTCAGTAAAGTAAAAACCAATGTCTGTTGCATCTTTAATGTTTGCATAAAAACCTGTCAACCTTGCTTTAACGATAGGTGAACGAAATATATAGCTAAGGTCAACACTTGTTATTTTTTCATCTTCCAGGCCAATGACCACATCGTTGTTTTGGCGTGAGTTACTAAAAGTGTTACGAATACTCGGGGCTTTAGTCAAGTAACCGGCATTAAAATCAACCAAGTGACGTCCTGTTACTTTATAGGTTGCTCCTCCTTTTACTTTAAAGTTGGTAAAACTCACTTTTTCACTTTTGTCTAACGATCTGTTTCCAGGGAAATTTCCGTTTTCATACAATCCGTTACGTTGGTAGTTAGTCGATGACATTTCGGCGCCTGTGTAAAAATCTACTTTATTGTATTTAAACTGAGCTTGAGCAAAACCTGAAAGCACATCGGCATTAATTTCATAATTATACTTATAGCGATCACCTTCTTTAACAATGCGGTTTCTGTTTTGCAAGTCACTTTGCGCAACATCTCCAAGGCTTATCTCTTGGTTTTGTGCATCTTCACCCGCAAAGAAATCAACATCAAGATAACCAGTGCCTCCCAAAAGGTCTTTTAACTCAGCAAAGTTTTCACTTTTTAAATTACGATAGTTTACACTACCGGTAAAAAGTATGTTGTCTGCAAAACTGGTATTTAAAATAGTGTTTGCAGTAAGTTGTGTATCATCAGTTCTGTCCTCCTGTATGGCATAAATTGAATTTCCCCCACTTGCTCTTGCAATAGCATTGGCTCTATATAACGATTCCCAGTCCAATTGACCGTCATTTATAAACTCTTGTTCTGCTAAATAAGCATTTTGGTAATCTACAGGAGTTGGGTTTTCATCTTGTAAAAAATAGCTGGGAAGGCGCTGGTAATAGTTGCCCAATGGGTTGCGGGCACCACCAATATAAGCCTCTTCACCATCTATGTTTATTAGTCTTGTACCGCCATTGTCAATGCGGGTATTTCCCATTTTTCCAAATTGGTAACCTAAATTGGTATTAAGTCCTGTTTTATCTGAAATATCCCAGTAGTGGTTCAACATAATAACCGGTTCTTCAATTTCACGAACGCGACTATTCCGTATTTCCTCATCTTGACACCCCCAGTTTGGGTTGTACCTTCTATCTTTTAGATCTTTCATTTCTTGGGTAATAGCGGTAGATTTACCTCTTCTGTTTGGAGTATAAAAAGCCGAAAAATTTAAGCTATGGTCTTTGTTTAATTGTTTTTCTACAGAAAAAAATATAGAATTGGCATCATACAAAGTTCCGTCTATGTAACCTTCATCACCAAAGCGTCTTGAAAGCAACACGGAATATGCCCAGCCATCCTTCAATAGCCCACTATTATAAGATCCCATTACACGGCCACTATAACTACGGTTTGCCATAGCATATGAAACACGCCCCCCTTCTCTGTATTGTGAGGCCCTCATAACAATGTTGGTTGTTCCAGCAATACCACCAAAAGTGTAATCGTTAGGGTTTAGCCCCATTGAAAACTCACGGTTACGCTGCGCATCATTTAAACCTCCCCAGTTGCTCCATTGTGGGCGACCGCTATATTGTTTGTTCATTTCAATACCATTAATGAGCACTTTCCCATTTTCACTATCCAACCCTCTTGGGCGGAAAAATGTGGCGCTGAAATCAAAAGCGGCAGCATTTAAGAACACATCCCTTGATGCCTGCAAAAGACCTGAAATATTAAAAGAAGTACCATCATCTTGATCCAGTTCGTTATCTGAAAGGCTAATAATCCCTATTTGTGCTTCAATTTCGGTAAGATCGATTTCTAATAATATAGGGTCTAAATTGATAGTTTCCCCATTTTGAATAATAATTGGAATGCGTTGGCCATGATAACCCACTTTATTAACCAAAAGCACTTGTTCTCCTTGCGGCAAATCACTTCCTGTAATATTAAAAATCCCTTCGGAAGTAGTTACTGTATTGAAATTACTGGATTGAATACGCACCTCAACATCAGGTAATGGTTCGCTGGAGTTCGTATCTACAATCCTACCCTTTAAAACTGCATCTTGGGCTTGAAGCTGAAAAGAACTCAATAGCCCAATCCACAGTATGCATAAATACTGTTTCATGTAATAAATGGTTGGTTTTCGCTAAAAAAGGGGGAGGATTATTAAAAGTAAAACTACATTTTTTTATTGAATAATCAACTTTTTAATACTTTTATGGTTATTTACCTATAATTTTAACATTTATCAATGAAGATAATCTACATATTTTTTATTGTTTTTACTTTCTATAGCACTCTTGGTTTCTCCCAACAGACTAAAAAGTATAAAATAAACACTATTGCTTTTTACAATCTTGAAAACCTATACGACACCGAAGATGATGCTACTATTTATGACGAATCTAGTCCCATTATGGAAATGACAGAAAGCTTACGAAAAGAAGTTTATAAAAAAAAGCTTTTCAATATGGCGAAAGTTATTTCTGAAATTGGGAAAGAGATGACAGCGACCACTCCAGCTTTAGTGGGTGTTTCTGAAATTGAAAACAGGAAAGTATTAGAAGATCTTGTAAACCAAGAACCACTTTTGCAAAAGGATTATGGAATTGTTCACTTTGATTCTCCCGATAGACGTGGAATTGACGTAGCCCTATTATACCAAAAAAAACTTTTTATCCCCACTCATTACAAGGCACATCCACTTATGATATATCAAGACAATGATAAGACCAAGCGTATATATACCAGAGACCAATTAGTAGTGAGCGGGATGCTTGACGGTGAAAAAATACACGTAATTGTCAATCATTGGCCATCACGAAGTGGTGGCGAAGCCAGAAGTCGTCCAAAGCGAATAAAAGCAGCAAAACTGAACAAACGCATTATCGATTCAATCTTTAGTGAAGACCCTTATGCCAAGATCATTACAATGGGGGATTTAAACGACGACCCAACCAGTCCAAGTGTAAAGGACGTTTTAAAAGCTAAGGAAAATAGGGAAGATGTTAAGTTAAAAGAACTCTATAACCCTATGGAGGAAATGTACAATAAAGGCATTGGAACATTAGCTTGGAGAGACAGTTGGAATTTGTTTGACCAAGTTATTATTTCAAAAGAATTGTTAGAAAGGGATTATTCTTCTTATCGATTTTATAAAGCAGGGATTTACAACAAAAGTTATTTAGCAAATCCCAGAGGACGTTATAAAGGTTATCCATACCGAAGTTTCACCGGTGGTTTTACAGGCGGCTACAGTGACCACTTTCCAGTTTATATCTTTTTAGTAAAAGAAATTTCTGAATAAATATTCAGCAACAAAAAAAGAACTCTAATAAGTGCTTTTATTTTTTTAAAACCATTGGCCCCAAGGAATTCTACTTAGCATTAAAACAAGGGCAATCGTGTAAAATATGGCCAACATTTTAAATTTCGGTTTTGACACCAATTTCTTTTTATGTTTTGAGTATCCAACCGTAATAAACACCACCATCAATATCATTACAAGCGGGTGTTCTACAGCATTTAAACGCAACATAGAGTCTTTCATTACTGTGCCCATTCCGTTGTTTGTAATTGATTGTAAGCCTAACGGAGAAATAAAGTAAAGTATTAGTCCAATTAACAGTTGAATATGGGTTACAATTAAACCAAATAACGAAATTCTAAAGTCTTTAGGCGAATATTCTTTATTGGAAAAAAAACCTATTAAAGCATTTAGCGTTGCCAACACAACAACAACTAGAACAAGGTAAGCCCAATAGGAATGAACAAATTGAATAGTAGTGTACATAGTTATATTTTTAGAGTTTCAAAGGTAGCGATTATTCCATAAAAAAACCGCTTCAGTTATTGAAGCGGTTTTAAAATATAGTAAAAGCTTATTAATTGAACAAGTAACGAATACCTACTTGCATTTGCCATCTTGATGATTGAATACCACTATCATCTACTTCTTCAATTCCATCTAAAAATGCTGGATCAAAAGTGAATTCAGGATCTGGCCCAGCAGACTCTGTTGTAAGTAAACCTACTTGGCTAGGAATAAACTTTCTTGTTCCCCAATCTTTATTCAATAAGTTGGTGAAGTTGAAAATATCTAAAGAAGCTTGAAATGCATGTCTATTGTTTCCAATATTCAATGCAAAGTCCTGTAAAAACTTTAAATCTATAATGTGGTTCCAAGGACCTCTATCCCCGTTAACTTCTGCATATTGACCTCTTCTGCCTTTTAAATAGTCATTTCCTTCAATAAATTGGTTTAAAGCTGCCCATTGTTCAGCAGGTGTAACCAAAACATTATCATTATCATCAGTAATTGGAACTAGATTAATTTCTGAAGCATTAGCTGGCACGTATATCAATGCATTATCTCTTGAATCATCGTTTAACAAATCTCTTCCTTCATTATATGTAAAACTGTATGGCGATCCTTGTTGACCATTATAAAATACTCCAATAGTTGTTTTGAAATTTTTATTCCATTCATATTCATATAATGCATTTGCTGAAACTCTATGTCCTGTAGCAAATTGAGAGTTTGTAGCTCTTGGGTTTGCATTTTTACCATTTACGGTAATTAAATTTCTCCATTGTGAGCTGTTTTGTGAAGATGTTCCTTCAAAAACATACTGTCCATCACCATATGTATATGCAGCTTGTCCGGAAAACCCATTAGAAAAAGGTTTAGTTATGGAAAATGTTGCATTATAAGAATACCCTAAGCCAGTATTTGATCCTAGAATAATTCTACCATATGTATCATCAATTGGGTCACTGTCATTATAATAAAGTCTATCATCTGCTCCATTTAACCTACCTACAGCTGGTTTTATATTCAAGTTTTCATAAAATACATTTGTAATTACGTCATTGTATAAAAAATCTGCTGAAGCAATTAAACCCCAAAATGGTAATTTTTGATCTACCGCGATATTGTATTTCATAGTTTGCGGTAATTTAAAATCTGGAGCAAATAAGTCTACGTTTCCTCCCAAAGCTCCAGTACCAGGTACAGCGGTAACTGGTTGGTCGTTTATGTTTGGATTAAACAAAACATCTTCAGGCAACAAAAAGTTAGCAGCAAAACCACCTGTTACACCATTATTGTTGTATGTTGCTCCAGGCCAAACTAATGGGATACGAGAAGTAAAGATACCTAATCCACCTCTTACTTGAGTTTGTTTTTCACCTGCAACATCCCAATTAAAACCTAATCTAGGTGAAATATGGACTCTACTATTAATCGGTTTGCCAACTTCCGCATTCTGTAGGTCCTTTCCAAATGACTCTAAAAGAGGAATGGTTCTATTATTAAAATCATTATTTACAGTTCCATCTTCAAAGAAAGGCACATCTACACGAAGCCCCATTGAAACTTTAAGGTCATCAGTCACATCAACTTCGTCCTGAACATAAAATCCTAATTGAGAATAGTTAAATTCTGCAGCTCCAAGACTGTTATCTCCTGAACCTCCTAATAAAGAGTAACTGTGAAAATAATCTTCTGAAGCAACCTCATTTCCAGGTATATCATCTAAATAAGTGTTGAAGTCTGAAAGGCTATCAAATGTATAATCTCCAAAGTTCTGACCAAAGAATACGTTTTTCACATCTAAATATTCAAAGTTACCACCTATAGTAATGTTGTGAGCTCCTGAAAATATAGAGAAGTTGTTGGTTACGGTAAACACGTCTTGCTCCAATAAGTTTGCAGTTGAAAATGGCTCTGAACCAAAATTGATAGAACCAATACCATCTCTAATCTCTACCGATGGGAAAGGGTCACCTAAAGGTCCTCTATCATCAACTACTGTTGTATAACCAACAATTAAATTGTTTGCTAAGTTTCCTCCATTACTCGTATTCCACTCGATGGTAGATGAGTTTGTTGTTGAAGGGAAGAAAACACCGCTATTAAAATAGTTAATAGAACGGAAGCTACTTGAACTTGGAGAAGTTTGTTCTGCTTTTACATAGTTGTGCTTTGCAGTAATAGAGTTTCTCTCATCAATGTTCCAGTCTAATCTAACTGTTAATTTATCACTAGTTAAAGAAGAGGTGTTGTTGCTGAAACCACCCGGATTATATCCATAAGTGTTAATTAAACCTTGCTGTAAAGCGTTTAAGTCTTCAAGTGAAGAATCTCCTGTGTACTCCCCAAAGCTGAATGGCTGTGGCGTTTCTTCTTCTTGGCGCTCGTAGTTAACAAAGTAAAATAATTTATCTTTTACAATAGCACCACCTATTCTTGCTCCGTATAATTTTGCTGTAAAGTCTGAAAGTTTTTCTCTCTCATCGGTATCAATAGCTCCAGGAGTTTTCCCAGCTAAATCTTGATTTCTGAAGAAAAAATATGCAGAACCCTCTGTTTTATTTGTACCAGAACGTGTAATTGCGTTGATAGCACCACCAGCAAAACCAGATTGTCTTACATCAAAAGGCGAAAGGTTAACTTGAAATGACTCAATCGCATCAATTGATAATGGGTTTACACCTGTTTGACCACCATTAGTTCCTGAAGCAGCCAAACCAAATACATCGTTGTTAACTGTACCATCAAGATAAATTGAGTTGTAACGGTTGTTTTGACCAGCTAAAGAGATTGAACCTGACTCACTAACAAGAGCTTGAGGTGTTTTTCTTACAAAATCTCCTAACCCTCTACTTACTGATGGTAATGTATTAATCTCTCTAGTAGAAACGTTTGTTCCGGTTCCAGTTTTACCTGCGTCAAAAACACCGTTACGTTGTGTTGTAATAACTACTTCATCTAGCTCATTAGAAGATTCATTCATGGTAACGTCAATTTCTTCAGAGTCTCCTAACTGCAGATAAATGTTACTTTTTACAACATTTTCATACCCTATAAATGATATTGTAATTGTGTAAGGACCTCCAACTCGCATGTTTACGATTCGGAAAAAGCCATCAAAATCGGTTATTGCACCGTACTTTGTTCCGGATGGATTATGCACCGCAACAATATTAGCTCCTGGAAGTATCTGGTTGTTAGCGTCAACCACTTTTCCATTAATTGAGGATGTTGTTACCCCTTGTGACCAAGAAGTAAAAATTCCTCCCATTAAAAAAATTAATACTAATAAAAGTTTTTTCATTGTAATGAAGTTTGTTTTTTTAAAAATTTCTGCAAATATACATCTCCTTTTTCCTTTTTTAAGCTATAAAGGTTAAGAAAATGCTAACAAATTTTTCTAAAGTAAAACTACAATGAAAATTGTAAAGTATTGGTTTTCTGAATATTAATTAATAACAGGTTTTCAACATATTAAAAAAACCTTAAATTTAATATTCTATACAGTCTAATTGAGACCTCAAAGGCGTCATATAAGAGATATAATCTTCTTTATATTTTTCTTCCAACGGTTTGGACATGGGTAAGTCTTGCTTAAATGGATCTACTTGCTTTCCATTTTTCCAAAAACGATAACAAACGTGAGGGCCTCCAGTGTTACCTGTCATACCTATCCAGCCAATAACATCACCTTGGCGCACATAATCTCCTACGCGAACATTACGCTTTTTCATATGCAGGTATTGAGTATCGTATGTACCATTATGGCGAATCTTTACGTAATTACCATTACCACCGCGATATTCAGATTTTATAACTGTACCGTCTGCCGTTGCAAGGATAGGTGTTCCCAAAGGGGCTGCGAAGTCAGTTCCTTTGTGTGGTCGCAACTTATAACCGTAGTACTTTATTCTTCTGTTTAGGTTGTATCGAGATGAAATCCTGCTAAATTTAACCGGAGCTTTCAAAAAAGCACGACGTAAATTATCTGCTTTTTCATCATAAAAGTCTATTACGGTTGTACTATCTAATTTCGTTTCGTAGTTAAAAGCATACAAAGGTGTTCCACGATGTTCAAAATAAGCAGCTTTAATTTCTCCTAAACCAGCTGGTATTGTATCGTTGATATATTTCTCGGTATAAATTACTTTAAAACGGTCTCCTTCTTGTAGATGAAAAAAGTTCACTGTCCAAGCATATATATTGGAAAGTTTATCAGTCATGTAAGGGCTTAAATTTTGATCACTCATTGTTTGTGACAATGAACTTTCAATAATTCCTCCAGCAGACTTTTCTTTATAAGTAACTGGTTTTTCCGCAGTATAGCTTACAAGTTCATTTCTGAAATCTACAACAGAATAGTCTACCTTGTTATTTTCGTAAATAAAAACTTGAGTAGTGTTTAAAGAATCTTTTGAATTAAGAAGCACATAGGGCTTTCCCACTACAATCTTACGTACGTCAAAACTATCCCTGAATTTAGTAGCAACTTTAAAAATTTTCTCTTGCGCAACCCCATTGGCATCGAGAATACCTCCAAAAGTGTCGCCAGGGCGTATGGTATCTCTAACTACATCGTAATCGTTTAAAATATAACCATACTCTTTAATTAAGGCAGGGGCTTTTTCTATTTTTACAGCTTCGGCTAAGTCTTTTTTGTCAGATTTACACGCTACGAAGAGCAAAACCGACAAGCATAATAAAAGTATTTTCTTCAATCGTCTAGAGCTTTAATTGGGGTTTATTCTTTGCAATGATCTTTGGGAAACCACAGCATTTTCAAAATTTGAGTCAAATATTAATAAAAAAAGAGTATTTAAAAAGTTTATTACTATAAAAAATGCCCTAACAGCCTTATTTTAACACTAATAGACTGTTTATAAGCGCTTTTATTTATAAAACGTATTTTTAGCAATCCTTGTAATTCCGTTAACGTAAATATTCAAGTTTTGTTTTACAAGAATATTCTTTTCTTTAAATAAAATTAATCAACTAGAATTTTAAACGAGTGCTTAAGACCTTTAAACTCTGATAATGAAGCTTTTAATGACCCAACTGCGAGATCTGCCTTTATAAGCATAGGCATTTTATTATCATCATCGGTTACCCAAACAGTAAGGCTCTCTTTTTCTTTAAAAACCCTTCCTGCCTGCACATAAGGCCTAAATATTAAACACGGAACGTCACCGAACTTTGTGTCAAGCACTTCTCTACCCAAAAATTTTAAACGAAACTTATAATTTTCCTTATCAAAAAACATATTCATATCTATTGTTTCGCCTTTTTGTATGGTGCTTACATCTAGATTGTTACGCAAGTAATAAAAGGCTGAAACCATATCTTGTGCATCCTTAGGAAAGGAAACTACTTCTTCTTTATTATGCTTTTTGTTGTTAACGTGAGCAATTCCCGTAGAGTGATCAAAATCTATCTGAATGTCCTTAGTGTGTCCCCCTTCGTTTATTTTCCGGATGAACCGGTACGGTATATCTTTTTCTTTATCAATATAGGATTGGTAATAATCTTCTACATTGAAAAATATTTTTGAAAGGCCTACAGTTCTGCCTTCCCCCTTTACGTGATACACTTCTTTACCTTCAAGTTTAACATCGTTCACTTCGAGTGTGGCATACCCGGCTGTAACAAAACCATAATGCACCCTAAACTTAAACCATTCTCCATCGCCATAGGCTTTTTCTTGCGACATAAGCACAATAGAACTGCATAAAAAGAAAAGAGAAAGTACCTGTTTCATTATTTGGGGTTTTATTATTTAAGAAGTATACAACTTCTGTTCCAAAAAAAGAAGGCTCCATCTATTAAACGATGGAGCCTTACATTTGTTACATTTTAAAGGGTCCCCCTTAATTCTTGTTCGCGTTCTATAGCTTCAAACAATGCTTTAAAATTACCTGCACCGAAGCCTCTCGCTCCCATTCGTTGTATTATTTCGAAAAATAAGGTTGGTCTATCTTCTACAGGTTTTGTGAAAATCTGTAATAAATAACCCTCTTCATCTGCATCAATCATGATTCCCAGCTTCATTAATCTTTCAATATCTTCTTTCAATTTATGATCGAATTCTTCTAAACGACCTGGAACAGCAGCATAATATTCTTCTGGTGGTGTGGATAAAAATTCCACTCCTCGTTCTCTTAATTTAGAAACTGTTGTAATAATATCGTCCGTCGCTACGGCAATATGTTGTACCCCTGGTCCTTCATAAAAATCTAAATATTCTTCAATTTGAGATTTTTTCTTTCCTTCAGCAGGTTCATTAATAGGGAATTTTATTCTTCCATTTCCATTACTCATCACCTTACTCATCAAAGCTGAATACTCAGTATGGATTTGCTTGTCATCGAAAGAAAGGAAATTTACAAAGCCCATAACATCTTCATACCATTTTACCCACGTATTCATCTCATTCCAGCCTACATTTCCTACCATGTGGTCTATGTATTTTAGACCTACTGGTTCGGGATTGTATTCTGTTTTCCACTCTCTAAAACCTGGCATAAAGGTTCCGTTGTAATTTTTACGCTCTACAAACATATGTACGGTTTCTCCGTAGGTATAAATACCTGCACGCACCACTTCGCCATGTTCGTCCTTTTCAACAGTGGGCTCCATAAATGGCTTAGCCCCGCGTTTAGTGGTTTCTTCAAAAGCACTACGGGCATCTTCTACCCAAAGCGCTACCACCTTTACACCATCTCCATGTTTTACAATATGGTCATTGATAGGGTTTTTTGAACTTAAGGGGGTTGTAAGTACAATGCGTATTTTATCTTGCTTAAGCACATAAGAAACACTATCCTTACTACCTGTTTCCAATCCTCTGTATGCGTACGATTGAAAACCAAAAGCAGATTTATAAAAGTGTGCTGCCTGTTTGGCGTTTCCTACATAGAATTCTACATAATCGGTTCCTAAAAGCGGAAGAAAGTCTTCTGCTCCTTCAAATATTTTTTCCAGTCCATAATCGACTGATTTTACGTCTTTGCTCATTATTTTATCTTTTTAATTAATGCGTTCTTTTATTAAATAAGTGGTATTTATTAATTTCTTTTTAATAATTACCACATAGCACGCATTTGTGCTGAAATAGCTAAGTTTCTCACAAGTTTGGTTTTTTAGTCATGTTCAAGCCAAGATTGATAATATGTGCCATCGGCCAATTTTAAAGCATCTTCTGTTACTTGTAATGGCTTAAAGGTATCGACCATTACGGCCAATTCATCGGTTTTCACTTTCCCAATACTTCGTTCGGTCGCTCCAGGGTGTGGTCCGTGAGGAATTCCCGCTGGATGTAATGAAATGTACCCTGCTCCTATATCGTTTCGGCTCATAAAATCACCATCTACATAATACAATACCTCATCGCTGTCAATATTGCTGTGGTTATATGGTGCCGGGATTGATTCTGGGTGATAATCATATAATCGTGGCACAAAACTACAAACTACAAAAGCATCGGTTTCAAATGTTTGGTGTACAGGTGGTGGCTGGTGTATTCGGCCCGTAATGGGTTCAAAATCGTGGATGGAAAAGGCGTACGGATAATTATAACCGTCATAACCCACTACATCAAATGGATGCGTGGCATAGGTCATTTCAAAAATATCATCTTGTTTTTTGACTTTTATCAAAAAATCACCTTTTTCATCGTGAGTTTCCAGTTCTTCGGGTCTTCGCAAATCGCGTTCGCAATATGGAGAATGTTCCAATAATTGCCCAAACCAATTTCGGTATCTTTTTGGGGTATAAATAGGGCGTCGAGATTCTACGATAAACAAACGGTTATCATCGGTATCAAAATCTATCTTATAAATAATTCCGCGAGGGACTAACAGGTAATCGCCATATTTGAAATCGAGGTTACCCAAGTGCGTACGCAATTTCCCGGTGCCTTTGTGGATGAATATTAATTCATCTGCATCTGTATTTTTATAAAAATAATCTTTTTGTGATTCTTGAGGGGCCGCTAGTATAATGCTACAGTCACTATTAGTTAAAACAGTTTTTCTGCTTTCTAAATAATCTTTTTCGGGTTGTATATCAAATCCCTTAAACTTATAGGATTGTAAGTTGTTCTGTTTGGCAATCTTTGGCGCAACGCTATATTGCTTGCCTATTTCCTTTACTTGGGTAGGGCGATGCTCATGGTAACTGTTGGTTGACATCCCGTCAAAGCCTATGGTGCCAAAAAGCTGTTCAGAATATAAACTTCCGTCAGGCTTTCGGAATTGTGTGTGTCGTTTATGGGGTATTTTACCCAATTTATGATAGAATGGCATAATGTGCTTATTTACCACAAATATCGGAAAAAAATCACTGTTTTTGTTTTAAGGTTATGCTAAAACCTAAACCCAGCAGTAATATGCCATTCGCTTTCGTCCCGTTCTGGCGAAAAAGCCCATTTTACTTCAAGTGGACCCAAGAAAGTCTCCATGCCATATCCCACAGCGAAACCACTATAATCAATACCATCTATCCATTTACCATCTGTAAAAAGGTCGTCACCTACATTGGCAATATTAGCAGCTATATTAATATGGTTTTTTTTGAAAATTTCATAGTCCAGAGTTAGAGAAGATTTTAAGTAGGTATCGCCACGAAGGCTTAATCCCTCATAACCATAAAAAGTTTTGAAGTTGTTTGTGGGCTTGTAGCCGTAACCACCCAAGAAAAAATCGAGCGAGCGTGTTCCGTCACCTCCAATTTTAAATCCTCCTTCCGTGGAAATCACAGCTGAGAGTTTACTTGAAAAAGACTGGGCGTAGGCAACTTTTGCTTGTGCAATTGAAAATTGACCAAAATCATTGTTATCTCCTTCTGCTAGAAGATATAGATGAAAATCTCCATTGAAGAATATCCCCTCTTTTGGAAAAAAGCTGTTGTTGAATGTATCGTACCGCAAATAACCATACGTACTGAAGTAATTTGTGTTTTCAAAAACGGTTCGGGCATTGCCATTTTCATCAATCCCAATGGTTTCTGATAAATATCTTAGCCATTTATGCTCAAGGCCTGCACCCAACAAAAAAGTTCGTCTAAAAAGCGTTTCTAAATATATATGGTTGGTCAAATCGCTATATTCAAGTTCAAGTTTGTTTAATTGTGTGTTTTCCTCAGGGGGTAATTCTGGGAAAAGAAAATCAACATCCACATCTTTATCAAAAAAAGAGTATTGAGAGTTCAGTCCAATACTCCAATAAAAACCCTTATCTATATAATAGTTAAAATTGTACCGCAGATTGTCTCCTACTACAAAATCAAACGAAGCAATATCATTGTTTGTGAGTATTCGTTTTCGGGTCACATTCATCAATGCTGCTGTCCCATAAAGATCATCGTAATGCGCACCTAACCGCATGGACATTTTAGAGTCATTTTCTCTAAGTGTAAAAACAATTTTATAGGTGTTGTCGTCATTAGCTATCAACCGGTAATTAATATCTTGAAAGTTGCCTGTTGCCGATAAATTGTTGACACCTTCATTAAAACGGTCATACGTTATTTTATCGGGAACTTTCAATTTCAATTTCCCCATAACATAGGCGCGCGTATAATTTTCATTTCCCCTAACTTCAACGGTATTGATATAAATAGAATTCTTCTTGAAAAAGTCTACTTCTTGTTTTCTGAATTTCTGTTGTCTTGAAGCAACTTCTTTCAATTCTTTTTTTAAACTATTTGCTTCCGTTTCTCCTGCTTCAATTATTTTTTTTCCATCATTGAATGAAACCACAGAAAAATCCTTAATATCCGGATTGATGTAAATATCGGTCCGTCCCCTTTTTTCTGCCATATCTTCGATGGTTCGGTAGTTATTTATTTGCACCAATACATCAAAGGCCGATTTCAGTTTTTTACGGCTTTTTAAACTGTCCTGAACATCGACGCCAATCACAATATCGGCGCCTTTGTTTCGCACTTCATCAACCGGGTAATTATTTACTACGCCCCCATCTACCAACACGGTATCATTAATTACCACAGGCGAAAATAAAGATGGCAATGCACCGCTGGCAGTTATGGCTCTTGGCAAATACCCTTTATCAAGAATAACTTCTTTCCCTGTTTCAACATTTGTCGCCACACAAAAAAAGGGAATGGGCAGTTTACTAAAATCCTCAATATCGCTCACATGCAATGTGAGTTTTGAAAGTAGGTTGTATACATTTTGCCCTTTTGAAAGACCAGAAGGAAACCCTACCTTAAAATGATCAAACGGTAAGGTAATAGCGTACTTTTCAGATTCGTCTTTTTCATAAAATGTTTTGGAACTTCTTGGAATATCATCTTGAATTAAAGTATTGAAGTCAACCACATTAAAAATAGAATCCAATTGCGTTGCTGAATATCCCGATGCATATAAAGCTCCAACAATCGCACCCATACTGGTCCCTCCAACATAATCAACCCGAATACCTGCCTCTTCAATGACTTTTAACGCACCAATATGTGCCAAGCCCTTAGCACCGCCGCCACTTAACACCAAACCAACTTTAAGGTCTTCTTGTTCAGGTTTTTCGTCCTGTGCAAAGGTTGAAATTGCAATTAATAGGGTTACTATGTAGATAATGTTTTTCATTAAAAGTTGATGAGTCTAAAAAAAGTCGATGAGTTGATAAGTCTATTTATTTGTGTATGTTGAATATATTAATTTTTTTGCTGGGATTTATACAATCCATCCAGCATAGCTGTTATTTCAGTTAAATCACTGCGAAGTTCTACATATTTTTCTTCTGAAAGAAACTCTAAATCATTTGACAAGATACATTGGTTTAACAATTCCAAAGCAGAACCAAAAGCGATTTCGGTAAACCTTGCTCGATCTTTTTTGGAGTGCCGTCCAGTTCCTTCTGCTATATTCGATGAAATTGAAATTGCCGCACGACGCATTTGACTTGTCAAACCGAATTTTTCTTCCTTCGGGAATTTAGCGGTCGTTTTATAGATTTTCGAAGAGAATTGTCTCGATTTTTGCCATACTTTCAATTTTTCGAATCCAAAAATTTTCATATTGTATCACTTTAAATTGATTTCATTTTCTCCTTATCTCATAATCACCTCTACTACTTATAGACTCATCAACTCATTCCTGAAAATGCGTTACTATCTTCTTTGCCCGGCTTGTCCCCACAACATCTGCCAATTCATCAAAGCTTGCGTTTTTTATTCGTTTGGTACTTTTAAATTGTTTTAATAACTGAATCACGGTTTTTTCACCTATTCCCGGGATGGTTTCTAATACAGTATCCAAGGCCTCTTTACTACGTTTGTCGCGATGAAAGGTAATCCCAAAACGGTGCGCTTCATTCCGTAATTGCTGAATTATTTTTAAGGTTTCACTTTTCTTATCTAAATACAACGGAATTGGATCATCGGGATAAAACAGTTCTTCCAATCGTTTTGCAATACCAATAATGGCGATTTTTCCGCGTAATTCTAATTTATCAAGGCTTTTTAAGGCCGAAGACAACTGTCCCTTTCCTCCATCTATGATGATGAGCTGTGGTAAAGGTTGCTCCTCTTCTTTTAATCTTTTGTATCGTCGGTAGACCACTTCTTCCATCGAAGCAAAATCGTCCGGCCCTTCAACAGTTTTTATATTAAATTTACGATAATCTTTTTTACTGGGTTTTCCATTTTTAAAAACTACGCACGCAGCTACCGGGTTTGTCCCTTGAATGTTACTATTATCAAAACATTCAATATGTCGAGGCTCTTCACTTAGACGAAGATCTTTTTTCATCTGCGCCATAATTCGGTTTTCGTGGCGATCTGGATCGACAATTTTTGCCTGCTTAAACCGCTCCATTCGGTAATATTTCGCATTACGAAGTGATAAATCGAGTATTTTCTTTTTATCGCCCGCTTTTGGGATGTGTACTTTTAAACCTTCTTCGGTTTCAATTTTAAAAGGCAAATACAATTCTTTGGACTGCGAATTAAATCGTTGTCGCAATTCGATTACAGCCAACGTGAGCAATTCTTTATCACTTTCGTCTAGTTTCTTTTTTATTTCTAAAGTATGCGAACGAATAATGCTTCCGAAGGAAATTTGAAGGAAATTTACATACCCATAACTTTCATCTGAAACAATAGAAAACACATCTACATTATTAATTTTCGGGTTTACCACCGTGCTTTTAGCTTGGTAATTTTCAAGCACACCAATTTTTTCTTTTATGCGCTGTGCATCCTCAAATTTTAAGTCGGCTGCATATTGTTTCATTTGGTTTTTAAACTGATTGAGCGAATCTTTAAAGTTCCCTTTTATGATGTTCCTTATCGCTTCAATATTTTGATTGTAATCAACTTCAGTTTGTTTGCCTTCGCAAGGCCCCAAACAATTACCTAAATGATATTCTAAACAGACTTTGTATTTATCGTTCTGTATTTTTTCTTCAGCCAAATCATAATTACAGGTTCGAAGCTGATATAGTCCGCGTATTAAATCTAGCAAGGTATGCACGGTTTTCATACTGGTATAAGGACCAAAATATTCCGAACCGTCTTTTATTAACCGGCGAGTAGGAAAAACCCTTGGGAACCGTTCGTTTTTTATACAAATCCATGGATAGGATTTGTCGTCTTTAAGCAAAACATTGTAGCGAGGCTGGTATTTTTTTATGAGGTTGTTTTCCAGCAATAGCGCATCGGTTTCGGTAGCTACTACAATATGCTTTATGGTCTTTATTTTTTTGACCAATAAGCGGGTACGGGCGTTGTCGTGCTGTTTGGTAAAATAAGAAGCTACCCGTTTTTTAAGGTTTTTGGCTTTCCCAACGTACAATAACTTTTCATTTTTATCATAATATTGGTACACTCCGGGCGAATTGGGGAGTGTAGAAATCTGTAGCTGTACCGAAGCTTCTGCCATAGTTCAAAGATAGTGGCTATTTTGTAGTTTCTCTTTCCTATAATCTACGAAATTTTGTTAAGAAAGGGTTAAACAAACCCTTTTAAAAAACCTTTCTTATGTTTCTTTACGTACTTTATAGTAACTAACATACCCTATGTTTAACACAGCCTTTATTTCAGTTTTAAAAAAGCGACTTCTACTATCGCTGGCTGTATTATACTTATTAGTACCGTTACATCAATCCTTATTGGAAGGTTTTCACAAACTATCCCACGCATTGACACACACAAATGCAAGTCATGATCACGAGTTAGACCATGAATTGAACAGGGATCACAGCCATGAACATAAAGCGATTGCTTTTTTCAACGAGTTGTTTTCTGCAGATGATACAGATTCTGATAAAGAAGCATTGTTATTAGAGATTAAGTATGACAAACACCTTACCCAAAAATATTTTAAATTAAACCCCGTACACTCTATCCATACAAAACAAGTATTCTTATATCATTTCGGAAATTACAACACTTCACTTTCCGTTCAAACCCCTCCACCTCAAACGAGCGTTTCATAACACGTTTTAAAATTTCAGAATTACTTTTTTCTGAAACATCTATTTATTCAAAAAATTAAAATTTTATGAAACCTATATTTCTATGGGTAACACTACTATGTGGTGTAGTTACGTACGCGCAAACCATAACTGGTAAAGTGGTTACCCAAACTAATTCTCCTGTTGAAAACGTTGCCGTTTTTAATAAAAACTCAGGAGAGCATACGCATACCGATGTTTCGGGTGCTTTTACATTACAAAACAACACCGAAAATGATGAGATTTATATTTCTCACTTAGGATTTGAAACAGTTGTTTTTCCAGTAACTTCAGAAAGTTTCTCTTCGGAAACAAACATTGTTTTAAAAGAAGCTTCCGTGAGTTTGCAACAAATTGTAATCTCTCCCGAAGTAAATACCCTTAACCAAATTACCGATGTAGATTTAGAAACCGACCCGGTAAAATCGTCGCAGGAAATCTTACGGAAAGTCCCCGGACTTATCATTGGCCAACACGCTGGTGGTGGAAAAGCTGAACAGATTTTCCTTCGCGGCTTCGATATTGACCACGGTACCGATATTAGCCTTTCTGTAGATGGGATGCCAGTAAATATGGTGTCGCACGCTCACGGGCAAGGCTACAGCGATCTACACTTTTTAATACCAGAAACCATTGAAAATATCGAGTTTGGCAAAGGTCCTTATTACGCTAAGGAAGGTGATTTCACCACAGCTGGATATGTCGATTTTAAAACAAAGAACAAATTAGACAATAGTTCGATTTCAGTGGAATGTGGTGATTTTAATTCGTTTAGAACGGTAGGTATGTTCAAAGTATTGGAAACCGAAAAAAGCAACGCGTACATTGCAGCTACTCTAAATACTTTTGATGGTCCTTACGATTCCCCCCAAAACTTTAATCGATATAATGTAATGGGGAAGTTTAATTTTAAATTACCTGGCGACCAACATATGTCTATAAGCGCGTCGCACTTTCAAAGTAAATGGGACGCCTCTGGGCAAATACCACAACGTGTTGTAGACTCAGGCTTAATTGATCGTTTTGGTGCTATCGACGACACCGAAGGTGGCAATACCAGTCGTTCCAATTTAATAATAAACCATACGAAAATCCTATCCCCAACGCAAAAGCTTAAAAGCACGGCTTACGCTACGCATTATGATTTTGAGTTGTACTCTAACTTTACGTTCTTTTTAGAAGACCCCGTAAATGGTGATCAAATAATGCAACAAGAAGACCGTAACTTGTTTGGTTTTGAAACAGCTTATTCTGAAAAATTAAAAGCGAATGCTTTCGATTTTGAATATACAGCTGGTGGTGGTGTTCGATATGATGATGTAAATGATGTTCAGCTTTCCAGAACTAAAAATCGAGATGAAATATTAGAGCGGTTAGCTTTTGGAAATGTAGACCAAATGAACGCTTTCGGGTTTGTAAATACTGAATTTGATTTTGGTGACTTTAAAATAAATCCGGCGTTACGATTGGATTACTTTAAGTTCGATTACGAAAATTTCTTAACTGAAACATATGATAATAAAAGCGAAAGCAAAGTATTCGCCAGTCCAAAGCTGAATTTTGTATACAGCCCAAACCGTCAACTGCAATTATTTGCAAAAACAGGAATTGGGTTTCACTCAAACGACAGTCGGGTTGTAGTAGCCAATAGTGGAGAAGATATTTTACCCGCAGCCTATGGAGCCGATTTAGGAGCAATTTATAAAGTAACAGATAACTTGATTTTGAATACCGCTCTTTGGTCGCTGTTTTTAGATCAGGAATTTGTATATGTGGGAGATGCCGCCATTGTAGAGCCTAGCGGAAAAACACGCCGATTGGGAGTTGACTTTGGCGCTCGGTATGAAGCAACCGATTGGCTATACTTCTTTAGTGATATAAATTACACCTACGCCCGAAGCACAGAAGCACCAGAAGGCGAAGATTACATTCCGTTAGCACCCGATTTAACCTCAACGGGAGGTGTTGCTTTTGAAAACATCGGTGATTTTTCAGGTGGATTAAATTATAGATATATTAAAGATCGTGCTGCAAACGAGGATAATAGTATTGTTGCTGAAGGCTATTTTGTAACCGATTTCAATATTAATTACACCTACAAAAATTTCGTGTTTGGAGTTATCATTGAAAATTTACTTGATACCGAATGGAATGAAACACAATTTGCCACTGAAAGCCGCTTATTTAACGAAGCCGAACCAGTAGAAGAGATTCATTTTACACCAGGAACCCCATTTTTTATAAGAGGAAAAGTGACGGTTAATTTTTAAAATTTTCAAAATTATTTATACGAAAAAGCACAGTGCACAAATTTGTATTGTGCTTTTTTAATTAAAAAGTTGTTGTAAAACTGCTAGGGATTTAGGTGTTTTAAAGCCTTGCGAATGGTATTGATAATAATTAAGAAGTAAATTTAAAGTTGCCGTTCTCGTTTTTTTATGGAGTTTTATTTCAGTTAAACTGTCAAACTCTTTAGTAAAAAACAGTTTTAACGCCTCTACCTCTTCTCCTTCTACTGAAAAATGATCATCAAAATGTTGTTCAAAAGTTCCTTCTTGGATATTAAAATATGGATATTCAATAGTTGAGGTGTCTGGATAAAAACCTAAATACTGAGATAATTTTAATAGGAAAAGTATATGAAAGTTGGCATAGTTTTCATGCAAATCCAACCATTGAAAAGAATACGTTAAAAACTGAAATAATTGCGAATTGCTTTCTTCTTCTTTTATCGTACTTTTTAAAATTTCAGAAAGAAACATAACGAGTGATGATTTATAAACGTCGCTATGCAGTGTTTGATACGGCTGGATGATTTTCGCTTCTTTTATATATTCAAGCGTGCCTTTATTTTTATGGTTGGCAACTAAATCGAGTAATGTTAAAGGCTGAAAAAAAGAAGTGCGAAGTTTCCCTTTTTTCGATTTTAATATATTACGGAGCATGTAGCTTTTTAGCCCATCGACTTCTGTAAAACAGCTTACAATTAAATCGGCTTCAGAATACCGTAAAGAAGAAATTACAATGGCTTTGGTGGAAACGAGCATTACCTGACTACCATAATTTTAGCCACCTTAGTTTCCAAGGCGTCTTCAGTGCTTATTAAAACCAGATACACGCCAGAGGCTACTTTATATTTTCCAAACGCTGTTGTATCCCATAAAATACTTCCACCTTCACTTGTTTCTTCAAAAACCAGGTTTCCTTCAATATCAGTTATTTTTACTGTAGCATTGGCTGTAAGGCCGTCAATAGTGACGTTACCCTTAAAGCTAGGGCGTACTGGATTGGGATATACATATACTTCATCAAGGTTTTCACGTGGTGCAGTTGCTGTACCATTATATGAAACCAAGCCTTTATTGGTTGCAATGTAAACCACCCCGCTAAACTCGTCAATAGCAATATCTTGAATGTTATTGGATGGTAAAGGCGAATTATCCTTGGTAAATCGCAAAAGGGTTTCTTGTCCATTGGACGACACATAAAAGACGCCAGAGTTACCGGTTGCTATCCATTTATTATTAGAGCCATCGACAACAATTTGGGTGATGGATTGTTCAAAAAGCAGCTCTTGGGGAACACCGTCTTCAACAATGATTATTTCTTGGGCTTGCACATCTGCGTTTTCTTCAAAAAAGCCACCTGTATTGAAAAGTACGCGCAAGCCTTCAAAAGTTCCTATCCACAATCTGTTCTGTTTGTCCAATGCCAACGCACGGATATATACACTGGGCAAATTTCCATTTCCTTCGCCTTCGGTTATCCTATTAAACTTATTCTGGTTCTGGTCATACCCGGCCAAGCCACTTTGAGCAGTCCCAAAGAATACATAGCCTTGGGGAGTTGTTACTACTTCAGTTAGAGCCAATTCACTATCTGTATTAACAATATCGCTTACATCTACCCGTTGAAATTGACCTTCAGGAGTACGTTTTATTAACCCTTCGGCTATTCTTGACTGTGTAAACCATAAATTACCTTGATTGTCATAATCCATCCCAAAAAGGCGAATTCCTTCAACACCTCCAGTTGAGGTAGTGGTTATCTCAAGGGGACTATTTGTTTCATTAAATAAAGTGGTTGGCTGCTGTTCTATAATTTGTAATAAACCCTTTTGATATGATGTCATAAAAACCTCTTCAAAGTTATTTGGATTTATTTTTACCCTTACCAAATCGTTTACATCCGTATTAAATTTTGCTGCAAGATCTTCATAGGGAATATTGGTCCAGATGCCTTCCCTTAAATTGCTAATTCCTTTAAATGTTAAAGGAAAAGGGTTAAATGTAACGGAAACATCACCATAATTCATCCATAGTTGTCCAGGAGATGTGTCAATGCTAAAACCTTGATTGGAAAGTGGACCGTCTGGTAAAATTTGTTCGGCTTGGTTGCTATCAAAGGGTACGGCTAAAATACCATCTTCACTTGTACCCATGTAAAATACATTGTTGAAAGCATAACCAGAAAGTAACCGATAATCAAACTCAGAAACCGAAGTTACGGATGCTTGCTGCTGAAAACCTTCCGTATAAGCATGTATAGATGCGGTGGCTGTAATGGTCAATACATCATTAAACGTTTGAAAATCTACAATATCATTAAAATTCCCTACGGAATTTATACCTCCATTGGGATTAAAGTTGAAAACAGTATTTCCAGTATTGGCAACATAAAGTTCTGTCCCCAGCTTTTGAATTCCCTTAAAATTTCCGTTTTGTATGGTAGTCCATTGTTGGAAATCGATTAAATTTTCATTTTCCAATAGCGCTCTTTTAATTCCATTGGAAGCAGTTGCTGCAAAAATATAGGGTTCGGCCACTGTTGTTTGGGCAATGTTTATCTGTGTTCCGCCAGCACCAATAAAGTACGTATCGCCAAACTCTAACGTTGCTAAATTATAAACGGATATACCGTATTCTGTAGAAATGTACAGCGAGTCGTTGTATTCATCAAAGTGATTGATGTTTTTTTGATTTGGAGGAATCACCTGTTTATCCAGTATATCAACAACCGTCAATATGTTTTCTTCACCATCTTGAACTATTTCAATAAGTCCCGTTTCATAACCAATCACTAATAAATTGTGTGCTTCACTATAATGAATGGTAGAAATAAGTTCTCCGGAAAGACCGTTTACAGTCGAAATGGTTTCAATTTCATTCGTTGTTAAATCATATGTGAAAACAGCATTTTCTGAAGCTGCATATATCCTATCATTTCCTTGAGAAATATCTTTAATTGAAGTATATGAGAAATACCCCGACCAAGAATTTTCAAAATTTTGGGCATTACTGTAAAAGGTAAGAAAAAACAGAATCGTTGTTACAACATACTTCATAGAGAATACTTTTTCAGAAATATAACACGCTAAAATACTATTTATTGCAGGATTTCAATGAAAAAAGGTTGATGATATTACTACTATATCATCAACCTTTTATAATCTTTATCTAAAAAATATTTCAGAATTACACGACTCCTTGAGCCATCATAGCTTCTGCTACTTTTACAAATCCTGCAATATTGGCTCCTTTTACATAATCTACATATCCATCGCCATCTTTACCGTATTTAACACAAGCAGCGTGAATATCGTTCATAATGGTATGTAATTTTTCATCTACTTCTTTGGCTGGCCAGCTAAGTCCTAATGCATTTTGAGACATCTCTAGACCTGATGTTGCAACACCTCCAGCATTTGATGCTTTTCCTGGTGAGAACAATATTTTAGCTTTCTGGAATACTTCAATAGCTTCTGGTGTAGAAGGCATATTAGCTCCTTCCCCCACACAAATACAACCATTATCAACCAATGTTTTAGCTTCATTGGCATCTAATTCGTTTTGTGTTGCACACGGTAACGCAATATCACATTTTATGCTCCAAGGACGTTTCCCGTCGTGGTACTCTGCTGATGGATACTTGTCTAAATATTCTTTAATACGACCACGCTTTTCATTTTTAAGCTCCATTACGAAAGCCAGTTTTTCTTCATCAATCCCTTCTGAATCATATATAAATCCTGATGAATCTGAAAAAGTAACCACTTTACCACCAAATTCCATTGCTTTTTGTGCAGCAAATTGAGCTACATTACCAGAACCGGAAATCACAACTGTTTTTCCTTTAAAAGACTCGCCTTGAGTTTCAAGCATGTTTTTTGCAAAGTACACGTTACCATAGCCTGTTGCTTCAGGACGGATTAGCGAACCTCCGTATGAGCGTCCTTTACCTGTCAATACTCCTGTAAACTCGTTACGAAGCCTTTTGTACTGACCGAACATATAACCTATTTCGCGTCCTCCAACTCCTATATCACCCGCTGGCACATCTGTGTTTGGACCAATGTGTTTGGCCAATTCTGTCATAAAGCTTTGGCAAAAGCGCATTACTTCATTATCACTTTTTCCTTTTGGGTTGAAGTTAGACCCTCCTTTACCACCACCCATAGGTAGCGTAGTAAGACTGTTTTTAAAAACCTGTTCAAACCCTAAAAACTTTAATATGCTCAAATTTACCGATGGGTGAAAACGCAATCCACCTTTATATGGGCCAATTGCAGAATTAAACTCTACACGGTATCCTTTATTAACCTGGATATCGCCATTGTCATCTATCCAAGGTACTCTAAATAAAATGGTGCGCTCTGGCTCAACCATACGCTCTAATAGCATTTTATTTTGGTATCTTTCGTTTTTTTCAATGAATGGAATTACCGTTTCTGCAACTTCTGTTACAGCTTGCATAAATTCCGGTTCATTAGGATTTAATTCTTCAACTTTTGAAATGAAATCTTGAATACTTTGTTTCATTGTAGAGAGGGTTTTTATTGTTTATGGTAAAAATATTTCAGAATAATAAAGTGATTTGTAGTGCTTTGCAAATAGTTTGTTTAACTCTGAAATACTTTAAATTATTTGTTTGCGTTATTAAAATGCAAATATAACCGTTATAAAAAAAAAGGACGTTAATTTTTTACAAATAAGCTAAATATCTTCAATATATTTCACTGTTAGATATGTTTTTATATATTTGTTACGATTCAAACTAAACCCAATCGACAATGAATACCAGAAACCTGCTGTTGGTATTTTTACTTTTAGTTTCCGCAAAACAGGAAATTTATAGCCAATTCGGCTTCTCTCACGAGATAGGAGTAATTACCGGCCCTGTTACATTTTATTCAGACTATGGACAACGAAACGATTTTGAGACCAATGTTGGTAACGTGGGTTTTGGTGTAGGTTTGATCCATTACATTAACTTTTCTTACAGGGCAGATTGTAACTGTTATACACGAGACACGTATTTTAACGATCACTTTAAAATACGTAACGAAATAGATTACCACAAAACAAATCTTGAGCATTTGGGCAGATGGGTAGATCCTGATGATAATTCAGAATTTGCTCAAAAACTACGGGCTATGAATGGCTCTACCACAGTTTTCGATATAGGTTCGCAACTGGAATATTTTCCGTTGAGCATTCGTGATTTTGCTGCCGGAGGGTATAAAATTGCCCCTTTTGTAAGCTTGGGTGTGCACTATGTTAATTTTAATCCTGAAGTTTCATCGAGCAGAGGTCCTTTAAACGATCCTGTTTCTACTCCAGTAAAATATATCAACGCTTTTCAGCAAGAAGCTGCCTCCACATTTTCTATGGTAGGTAGTATTGGTATTCGCTATAAACTTACTCCGTTAAGCGACCTTATGCTTGACAGCCGTTGGCAATACTATTTTAGTGATTGGGTAGATGGTTTAAACCCTGGAATCGATCAAAACGAAGTGAGACCCGTTCCTGAAAATAAATCTAACGATTGGATTTATTGGTTAAATATTGGGTACATTTATTACCTAGATTAAAAAACGAAACAAACTAAAAATTTAAAGCTCGGAATCTTTCGAGCTTTTTTTATATAATACGTGCAAGATTTCATTATCCTATCGCTTGTTTTAGATCGGCAATCAAATCGTCTGCATCTTCAATACCAACACTTAAACGAATTAACGAATCTACAACACCTGTTTTTTCACGATCTTCCTTAGGGATACTTGCGTGTGTCATACTTGCTGGATGTCCTGCTAAACTTTCTACTCCTCCCAAACTTTCGGCTAAGGTAAATACTTTCAGGTTTTCCACTATTTTAATGGCTTCATCGTAACTATTTCCTTTTGTTGTGAAAGAAAGCATACCTCCAAAATTGTCCATCTGTTCTTTTGCAATATCATAATTAGGATGGTCTTTAAATCCTGGCCAATATACTTTTTCAATTTTAGGATGAGTGGAAAGGTATTCAGCTACTTTTTTTCCATTTTCACAATGACGTTGCATGCGCACGTGCAACGTTTTTAACCCGCGTAGCACCAAAAAACTATCTTGTGGCCCAGCAATACCACCACTAGCTTTTTGCACAAAATACAGTTTGTCTGCTAATTCTTTATCTTTAACCGCCAATGTTCCCATAACCACATCGCTGTGACCACCCAAATATTTAGTGGCGCTGTGCATAACAATATCGGCTCCTAAATCTAATGGCCGCTGTAAATAGGCCGTTGCAAATGTATTGTCCACAGCCAGCAAAACATTGTTTTTTTTAGCAATAGCTGCCGCTTTTTTTATATCAATAATGTTCATCATAGGGTTGGTTGGCGTTTCCACCCAAATCAATTTTGTTTTATCGGTAACGTACTCGTCAATTTTATCGGCATTTTGCATTCCAATAAAACGAAATTTAATTCCAAAATCTTCAAAAATTGAGGTAAATAAACGGTATGTCCCCCCGTAAAGGTCATTGGTAGAAATTACTTCATCGCCCGATTTTAAAAGTTTGATAATTGCATCTATTGCGGCAAGGCCGCTTCCAAAAGCCATCCCGTAATTTCCATTTTCTATACTGGCAATAGCACGTTCCAAAGCACTTCGGGTTGGATTTCCACTTCGCGAATACTCAAATCCTTTGTGTCCTCCTGGAGTACTCTGTGAGTAGGTAGTTGTTTGGTAAATAGGAGGCATGACCGATCCATAAGCAGGATCTATATTCTCTTGACCCCCGTGAATAGCTTTCGTGTTAAATTTCATATTCTTCATCTCTCTTATATGCTTTTAAGCCTTTTAATATAATTTTTGCAGTCGCTCTTTCTAATCTTAGTACTTTTGAAACATAAAGATAACTGTTTCCCATTGGAAAGATAAACCCTTTAATTTTTTACATATGTACAGTAAACTACTAGTTCTTTTTATTTGCATTGTTTCGATCATTGGTTGTAAAAAAGAACAATCACTTTCTTTTTCTTCTGAAAACTTTTCTGAAAAAGAACTACCTATCTGTAAAACAGTAAGTTGCCCGGAAATCACTATTAATTACTTTACTGTTTCTGGGGAAGAATCTGTTTCAACTGTAATTAATGCTGAGCTTAAAAAATTCATTGTTTCTTCTCTTCAAATAGGTGAAAAGCCTGTTGAAACTAATAGTATTGATGAAGCTTCATCAAATTTTATAAAAACCTACCGAAAACACAGTGCCGAATTTCCTGATATGGCAGCAGCATATTTTGCTGAAATCAACGTACGTAAAAGTTTAAACACTCCAGAAATTCTTTCGGTTGAATTACAACAATATAAGTTCACGGGTGGTGCCCACGGTTACGGAAGTACAACTTTCGCTAATTTCGACCCTAAAACAGGCGAATTGCTCCAACAGAATGACTTGTTTACTAATGTTAACGACTTTGAAAGTTTTGCTGAAAAGGAATTTAGGAAACAACATAATATTTCAGAAGAAGAATCAATAAATTCAACAGGTTTTTGGTTTGAAAATGATACATTTTACCTTCCTGAAACCATTGGTTTTACTAAAAACGACATTATAATAATCTATAACCAATACGACATTGCTAGTTACGCCGATGGGCCTATTGAATTGAAATTACCGATAGAAAAAGCCAAAGAGTTTTTAGCCTTTTCGGTTGAATAAAAACACACCGATAGTATGAAAAAAGTATATTATTTAAGTAGTTGCGATACGTGCAAACGTATTATGAAAGAAATTGAAATTCCACAATCTTTTCAGCTTCAAGATATAAAAGCACAAGGTATTACAAAGGATGAACTGGAAGAGCTATATAACTTAGCAGGTTCCTATGAGGATTTGTTTAGCAAACGTGCGCAATTGTATAAAAAACGTAATTTAAAAGATGAAAAGTTGCTTGAAGAAGATTTTAAAAACTTGCTGTTAGAGCATTATACATTTTTAAAACGTCCCGTTATTGTAAATAATGACGAAATTTTTATTGGAAACAGTAAAAAAACAGTTGAAGCCGCTAAAAACTCAATCCACAACAACACATGAGCAGCCGTGTGTTAGCCTTAATAGCAGCTACGGCTGCTAGTGCTATTTATGGATTGAACCATACCATTGCAAAAGGCTTAATGCCCAATATTATTGAACCCTATGGGTTTATTGTATTGCGCGTTGGCGGTGCGGCTATTCTTTTTTGGTTAATAAGCATTTTTTACCCTTCGGAAAAAATTGACAAGAAGGATTGGCCCCGCATTATAGCTTGTGCCTGTTTTGGTATGGTCATTAATATGCTTATGTTTTTTAAAGGGCTAAGTTTATCCACGCCAATAAACAGTTCGGTTGTAATTACTGTTTCGCCGGTTTTATTGCTTATTCTTTCGGCTGTTTTTTTGAAAGAACAAATTACACTTCGAAAATCTATAGGGATTGGTATTGGTTTGGCTGGAGCCTTAGTATTAATCTTATTCGGACTGAAAATTCAACCGAACGCTCCTAATATTCCATTGGGCAATTTGTTGTTTATCATCAACGCTACCTCGTATTCTATCTACCTGATTATCGTAAAACCTTTGGTTGCAAAATATAGCTCCATCACCCTTATGAAACTATTTTTTCTGTTTGCCATTGTAATAAACTTACCTATTGGTTATTCAGAATTTGTTGCAGTTGATTGGTTTAACTTACCATTCGATGCCATTTGGAAATTGGCTTTTGTCGTAGTCGGCACAACTTTTTTAACGTATTTGTTCAACATTTACGCATTAAAACAACTTAGCCCATCAACCATAGGGGCTTTTATTTACCTACAACCTGTTTTAGCAGTCTTATTTGCTGTTTTGGTAGGTGCCGACACCCTTACACCTTTGCGAATCCTTGCAGCAGCATTAATCTTTTTAGGCGTGTATTTGTCCTCAAGAAAGCCTAGAAGAAGAAAAATATAAATATTGTGAAGTTGTTTTCGCTAAATACTTTACTAGCTTTATAAAAAACAAAAAGAGCCTCGAAAGGCTCTTTTTTATTATTGTTTTATGAGGTGGAAATTACCAAATCCGTACACGGTCTTCTGGTGCTAACCACATAGCGTCACCTTCTTTAATATTAAACGCTTCGTAAAAAGCATCTATGTTTTGTAGAGGCTGTGTTGCACGGTAACGACCTGGTGAGTGTGAATCGGTTTTAACCTGCTCACTCAATGATTTGTCGCGTTGTTTAGTACGCCAAACAGTTGCCCAACTCATAAAGAAACGCTGCTCTGGAGTAAACCCATCAATTTTTCCTGGACGTCCGTTCTTTTCGTAAAAACGTTGTAAGCCATCATATGCTCCTAAAACACCACCAAGGTCACCAATATTTTCACCTAAAGTGAACTTACCGTTAATGAACACGCTATCCAATACTTCAATGTTGCTGTATTGTTCAGCTAATTTATCTCCTCTTTCGGTGAAGTTTTCAAGATCTTTATCGGTCCACCAATTCACTAAGTTTCCATTGGCATCAAAGCGAGAACCACTATCATCAAATGCGTGAGAAATCTCGTGACCAATTACAGCTCCAATTCCACCGTAATTTACAGCTTCATCTGCTTTATAATCGTAGAAAGGTGGTTGTAAAATAGCTGCTGGGAAAACAATCTCATTGTTAAATGGATTAAAGTATGCATTCACGGTCTGTGGTGACATACCCCATTCTGTACGGTCTACAGGCTCGTCAATTTTATCTAAATTATCTTTCAAGTTCCATTTTCCAACAGCAATCATGTTATCGTAATAACTGTTGCCTGGCTTTACTTCCATTGTCGAATAATCTTCCCACTTATCTGGGTATCCAATTTTAACGGTAAACTTATCAAGTTTTTCAATAGCTTTTGTTTTAGTGCTATCGCTCATCCATTCAAGTTTGTTGATGCGCTCTTTATAAGCAGCTATGATATTTGTAATCATAGATTCTGCTTTCTCCTTTGCTTCTGGCGGGAACATTTCGTCAACATACAATTTACCAACAGCTTCGCCAACAGTTCCATTTACTGTGCTTAACGCTCTCTCGTCCGCCGGTTTTTGTTTTTTGCTTCCGTTAAGGTATTTACTGTAAAAATCCCAGTTTGCTTTATCAATTTCAGTAGTAAGCATTCCCGCAGAGTTGTTTAGTGTTGCCCAACGCATTACAGTTTTCCAAGTATCAACATTACCCGATTTTAAGGTGTTTTGAACAACATCCATATATTTAGGTTGCATTACAATTAATGTATCAACATCTTTAGTCACGCCAAGGTCTTTAATAGCCTCTTCCCAAGAAATAGCTGGAATCATTTTCTGTACTTGCTCTATAGAACGTGGGTTATTAAAGTTTCTGAAATCACGACTCGCCACTTTATCCAATCTTGGTTCTGCCAGTTTTGTTTCAAAAGCTAAAATGGTTTCAGCTTGTTTTCTAGCGTCTTCTTCACTATCGCCCAAAAATTGAAGCATACGAGTAATATGGTTTACATATTCTTCACGTATTTCAACCGATTTAGGGTCTGTATTGGTATAGTAATCACGATCTGGAAGTCCCAATCCGCCAGGTGTAAGATAAGCAGCGTTCATCGCACTGTTACTTGGATTTGAAAATGCTGCGATACCAAAAAACGGCTGACTTACCATAGTCGCGTTTTCTGTCATTACCTTTTGTAGGTCTTCAACAGAAGAAATGCTTGCAATTTTATCTAACGCAGGTTGTAAAGGTGTTACACCAGCTTCATCACGAGCTACAGTATCCAACTTTGATTCAAAGATCATTAATGCTTTGGCTTGGTCTGTATCTTCGGCATACTTGTCGCTTTCTTTTGCTTTATCCAAAATGGACAACATATCCTGGTCGGTCTTTTTTCTTAGCACACCAAAACCACCCCAGCGTACCTGATCGTCTGGAATTTCAGTGTTTTCCATCCATGTTCCGTTTACGTAGTTGTAAAAATCGGTTTGTGGATTAACGGTTGTATCCATATTTGAAAGGATAATCCCGCGCTCTTCTTTTTCGGCCTGAGCCATTTTTTTGTCCTTGTTGTCACATGCACTTACAGCTATAGTAAGTACCGCCACAGCAAAAACAGATTTTAGCATACTTGTTTTCATTGTTTGGTTATTGAATTAGTACTTTTTTAAAGTTTATGTTATTTATATAAGTATCAAAAAATTGATATTGTTACAATTATCGTTAGTTTTTATCTTCAATTTCTTGTTGAAATATGGAGTCTCGCATTCTTTTTTGTTCTTCAATTTCTTTTTTCTCGGTATCAATGCGTTGTTGGTCTATGGCATCTTTTTTAAACTTATCGTTTAATTGAACAAATAAATTACTGGTAGCTGCATTCATTTCTTCTATATAAGTTTGAAGTTTTACAGAGTCTATTCTACTTCTATGAACTAATTGATCTAATAAGTGTGCTCTTGTCTGCGCCACCATAACGCGAGATTCTATGGATTGTACAGCTAAGGTATCAGGAAGTTTTTTAGCAATAGAATCTGTAAAATTCATTAAGCGTTCGGTGCGGTTTTTCAATTCGGATATCGTAGCGTTATTAATGGCTTTTGCCTCGGCTTCAAAGTCTTCAAAAGCTCCCCATTGGCTGGTATAAGTCCGTACTTTTTCGGAAAGTTGAGGAAAAGAAATTTCTTTATTTCCGTAGCGCGAGTTCGTTTCTTCTATTTCCTGTTCTACTTCGTTTTGTGTTTCCTTGTTTCCGCAGTTAGTTAAAAGTATACTAGCCGAAACGACTAAAAAAAAAGATAAAAATTGATTCATTCTGCAATTCTCTATTACAGACAAAGATAAGGCTAATCTGTAAAATTAAGTTAGTTTTCTGTTAAAGAAGTCCCTTGTATAATGAGTATCTTTGCGCTTCTTGAATAAGATTAAAAATGCTACTATGAAAAAAAGAATTCTCATTATAGGTGCTTGCGGGCAAATAGGAACCGAATTGACCAACTTTCTACGTGAAAAATTTGGCTCTCATAAAGTAGTCGCCAGCGATATACGTGAAGGGAATGACGAATTAATGGAAAGCGGCCCTTTTGAAGTGTTGGACGCTATGGATTATGATGCCGTGCAGGACGTAGTGATTAATTATGAGATAACCGATGTGTATTTAATGGCTGCAATGCTTTCGGCCACTGGCGAAAAATTCCCTATGAAAGCTTGGAACCTGAATATGAATTCACTTTTCAACGTTTTAAACCTCGCCAAAGAAGGTAAAGTGGACAAAGTATTTTGGCCTTCCAGTATTGCTGTTTTTGGTTCTACAACCCCAAAACAGGACACGCCACAACGTACTGTGATGGAGCCCTCCACCGTTTACGGAATAAGTAAACAAACCGGCGAACGTTGGTGCGAGTATTACAACAAACGCTTTGGGGTCGATGTGCGAAGCATTCGTTATCCTGGTATAATTAGCTACAAAACCCTTCCTGGTGGCGGCACTACCGATTATGCTGTTGATATTTACCATAAAGCCTTAAAACACAAAAACTACATCTGTTTTTTAAATGCTGAAACCACTTTGCCTATGATGTATATGGAAGATGCCATTAGGGCAACCGTAGGCATTATGGAAGCAGATGAAAAGGATATTAAAGTAAAAAGCTCTTACAATTTATCGGCGATAAGTTTTAATCCTGAGGAAATTACGGAAAGCATTAAAAAACACATCCCTGAATTTACAATTAGCTACGAACCCGATTTTAGACAAGCTATTGCTGATAGTTGGCCCAGTAGTATTGACGACAGTAAAGCCCGTAATGATTGGGGTTGGCAGCATCAATATTCGTTGGATGAAATGACAGAGAAAATGTTAACGAATTTGAAGGGGGAGTATGAGTAATAGCTCATATCTCTACCGAAGAAGTAAAGTAGTTAGATCAATTTGAACTCATTAATTCTCTTAAAGTTGTTGTAAATGGATAAGCTGAAGTTCTTCCTGACTTAAATTTTTTTAAACTCCATTTTTTATTTTCAAATTCTTTGGACTCAACTTTTTCAATATCAATAACTAAATAGTGTTTTTGGTAATCCTTATCATTTTTTGCTTTAGGATAACCTTTCTTTTCTAAATTTAATCTAGAAAACACTTTTGGCCCCTTACTTGTGATACGCCAAAGATCTCCACTTGATTTTTCTCCATGTGTATGGAGTAATAAATATTTAGCAGAAATGGTTTCTTTATCTAAAACCAAAGAACCATTGCCTGAGCCCATTCTGAAGTTATAATTTCCTTTTTTAATCCAATCGTATTGTTCTTCAGAATTATAAAAACCTACTAAAACATGAACCTCATCCGGTATTAGTTTTCTCCCATCCAAGTATTCTGGAATCGGTTCGTTAAAAGGCTTAGACTTTCCATCTTTTGTTATTTCATAGGTTTTTGCAGCGATGTTCTCCCGTTGAGAAGCTCTGTTCACTAAATGATATACTACCTCATCTATAAACTTAGATAACGCTGCAACATCACCATCTTCATTGTTAGGATTTAAAGCAAATGCTCCTAATCCAGGTATTAGTTCATGAAAACCCTTAAACCTAGCTTCCTTATTTCCAGGATACAGAATATAAGCACCACCTGTTCTCCGAATGGCATCTTTATAAGCATGCATTTTCAATAAATCTGCATTTTTAAATTTACCGCTGCGTTCCTCAGTCTTTATTTTGTTTAGTTCTTCTTGCTCCTCTTCTTTTGTAAGTTCTTTGTTATCCTCATTTGTTTTAACCTTAAAATGATTCACCTTATACTTTGCATCAAAGTGAATGTGAACGATTTGCTCTTCTTTTTCGGCAACTACGTCGTCTAATTCTTTTGGCCATACACTCAAGGTATAATCTGGTCGCATTGCCATAGTCCAACTCCCAGGGTTTGGATAACCATCCTTACTCCCAGAAAAAGTTCTGTTGAATGAAAATTTTATATTTAAAGCCCTATTTCTTATAATCGTACTTCCTTGTAATGCTGTGTATTCTCCTGATTTTATAATAAGATTAAGGCCGTTTTTTGTTTTTTCAAATAAATGGGCATAGGGTTTATCCTCGTGGGTAAGCTTGGACAATTTAAACTTGGCTTTAAATAGGTCGTATAACACAAAAAACAACCAATATTCATAAAGTGTGGCAATATCACGCTTCCCTGCATTATAGACATCTTCCCCTCCTGTCCAACTTAGTTTGGAAGCTAAGTCAAACATTAACCACGATTTTAAAATTTGTCGGTAGCCGCTTTTTCGTTGCAGCGTGGGGGAATTTAGCTTTAAGGTGGTTGGGCGGGAAATTTCTTTAAAGAAGGAATGGTTTAAAAAGTGTTCTAACTTACTAGCGATAAAGTCTGCTTCTTTTTGATCTTTAGAACCTGACTCAAAAGCAGCACTGCAATCTTCACAGAATTGTAAATAAACTTTTAGCGTATGTTTAATAAATCGATTTTCTGGATTATCTAGGGAAGGTTCTTGTTTATAGCTATTTATTTTTGTGGGAACATCTTTTAATATTGTTGTTTTAGATAAATAGTGTTCTTCAGGAAGAGGTATTCTATTCGCCCCTCTTAATAGTTCTTTTATGTTTTTATTTGTAAAACGCTTCAGGCTTCTTATGTCAGCATGTTCTTCTTTATTAACCCAAGTTGTTTTAGGGGAAGAAAAAATACGTAATATACACTCTTCAAACTCTTCTTTATTAAGAATTGATTTTACAAAGCTAAATTTTTGATAGAGTGTTTTGTTACTCTGGGAAAAGTCAGGTTCAAAATATTGGTTTACCGGAGAGTTGGATTGCATTAATAGCTCCGTGCACTTATCGGTTATATCCTCAATCATAGAACGATAATTTTCCCGATAACTTTTGTCATAATCATTAGCAGCATCAAACTTAGTAGCTAAAACTTCAAGATGAGTTTTTAAATTCTCTTTCTCATTTATTATACTGAGTTCTAAAGTACCTACGTAATTACCTGGTGCGATAATTCCTCGACTACTTCTTTTATTTTTAGAAGGAATACATTCTTTTGTGGCTTCAAGCTGATATTCATTTTTAGAAAACTCATATTCATAACGTTTAGATTCTAATATTTGAATAGGAGCTTCGCCAAATTCTTCCGCTTCGGCTGCATCAATTTCAAAAATTTTGGCGTAGTTTCCTATAGGATATAGCGTAAGAAAAACACCCTCTTTTAGTCTAATTTCTTTGAAATCAACTGTTTTTTTCATCACAAATTAAGCTTCTGCATAACTGGTAAAGCCATTGGCAACAACATTATGATACATGCGCGTTATTTTCTCTAATGAAATGGGGTAAATTATTTTAGCATTAACGTTACTTCCCTTGTCAAATATCTCTTTTTTATCTTCTTCTGTTAGCTTAGAGTCATAGCACAAACTAGCCAATACCTTTAAAACATCTACTAATTTACTCCTACTACCATGCAGTTTGGGAAGTAGTTTTTGCATAATGGCAATGTCTACTTTTTCATTGCTCTTTTTAGAGTAATCAGGACTTATTGTGTCAATTTTACGAAACAACGTTTGAATTTCAGAAGCAGAACGATATCCAAATTCTGCACCTACTTTTTGCAATTCAATAAAGAATTTCTCTAGTTCTTTATTTAAAGTTTCGAGATTCTCTTTTTCAACTTCACTTTTTGCTTTCTTTACAAAATCTTCTGAAAACTTTGCGCCTAATCCTGTTTTACCATCTTCTTCGTATAATTTTTTCAAATTAAACGGAATAGTAGATTCAAAAAACAAATTTAAATCCTTAACATCAATTCTAAACTCAATCACATTCGCTCTATCCAATACTTTTGGACTAAACATATACGTGGTTTCATCAATATTAACCGTACCTATCACAAATAGGTTTTCAGGCCAAGGTAATTCACTGGGGACTTCAATTGAGCCATTTTTTTGCTCATCGTCTTCCTTTTCTTTGTTTAAATTCTCTTTTGAACTATGAAGCTTAAAGTTATCATTAGACTCCATAACACTTAGAAAATCTGCAAAATAACGCTCCACATGGCTCAAATTCATTTCATCTAGAATAAGAAAGTAGGGTTTCGTTTTATCATCATTTGCCTTTATAATTAACTCTAGAGCTTTGTTTTCTGGTAAAACGTACTCTTTGTTGTTTAAAGCATTTACATAGCCCAATAAAGGCTCTCTATTAATCCAATCAGCCCCTACTGGAACAATACAATATTGTTCTTTGCTCTCGCAAATCCATTGTGCAAAACTCTGTGCCAATTTAGTTTTACCAGAACCTGAAAGTCCTGTAAAAATCACAAAGGGTTTGGTTAGTAGTGATGCTATAAAACGATTAACAAGTACAGGATCAAAAACTAAACCTGCCCTTTCTAAGTTATCTATAAAATTATTTTTATCAAACTCTAATAATTCTGTTTTTGGAACCTGTTTATTCACCTTAATACCTAAGTAAAAATTTATCAATTTATTTAAGTCATTATCAATAACAGTAGTACTAGGCAACTGATTTACATTATAAACTTTATAGATATATGATGTGCCATATCTCTTCGGTTTAGTAGAGTAATTCTCTTCAAAATAATCATTAATCGTTTTTACTTTTTGTATCTCCCAATTAGAACTAGGTGTGTTTGTTTCACTTACACCATAAGCCAATATTAATATTTCATAATCTTTATAATAAAGATAAACAGGGTAAATTCCATCACTTGTTGTGTTTGGGCTTTTTAAAAATGAAATCCAAGGAATTCTGGCGGCATTCCCTTGACCAAAACTAACTTTAACATCTGTTCCTAAATATTCTGAGTCGAAATGTTTTGTTTTTAGACTATCAGTTTTAGCTTGCTCTAAAAAGGAAAATAACTGCTTTGAATACTTAAATTCATCAGTCGTTTTATTATTATTTCTGTCCATATTCCATTTCCAAGCTTTGTAAGATAATTCATAAAAAGGCACATTAGTTTTTGTCTTTATAGCTTCTAATAAAGATAAATATTCTGAGTATGTATTAAAGCTAGGATTTATACCTAGTTCTAATTCAATAAAAGGTTTAGTAGGTCCATTTATTGGTAAATATTTTTCAGGTTTTATATAAAAGAGTGCTTCGGTTATTTTTGTTTTTCCAATACCCTTTATTTTTAAAATATCTGAAAAATCTAGGTTTGTAATTTTATTATCTAAGGCTTTTTTGAAAAAGTCCCATAACCTTGGTATTTCATTATTAACTCTATCATATTTATAAGGAAATAACCATACTTTTTGAGCTTGGGCTGAAGGTATTCCTTTTTCATCACTTGGTATTTGAGCTCCAATTTTTTTAGCTATTTTCTGAAGAAAATTAAGTCTTCTTTCGTCACCATATTTATATATATAACAATAAAAAGTAAAAGGATCAATTTCGTTTAGGTCAATATCATGCGTTTCAATGTCACTTTTAGCCTTATCATTAAAAGGAGTTATTCCAACAGATTTTAATAGTTCAATTAGTTCAAGTTGAGAGTTTTCTTTCGAGGATAAGTATTCTGTGATTTTTTCATGAGTTTTTACCCAGGTATACCTTTCTTTACTCATTATTATTTTTTGTCTTTATTAATAATTCAGCCTCTAAAATAAACAAGATTTTTAATTATCTCAGGAAATGATTATTAAAATAATGATTCGTGTTGAATGGTAGTGAGAAATTAAATAATTAGAATAAGCTAAAATCTAGATTTTAAAATATTCAATATACCTCTCATTTCTTCTTTATAAAAAGAAACCGTTGCGAAAAGGCAACGGTTTAATTCATAATCTAGAATACTCCAAAACATTGGAGTAGTTTTTACTCCCCAACACTACATACTCTCAACAAACTCCATAAACACCTTTTTATGGCGCTCCAAATCCAAATTACCAGAAACGGATACGCGGACAATATAATCCTTATCGCCTTCTTTTGTTGTTCCTTGCGTTGAAGTTGCAGGAATCGTCCAATAGCAGCCTTTTAATTGTCCGTAGCTTACGCAGAACTTACTTTCATTGGGAATTTCTGTAATCATTAAATTGATTAGCTTTAAATTCAAAGCTCTTTTGTGTGCTTCTTTTTCTTCGGCAGTATTTCCTTTTGTGGGAAGGTCTAATGAAAATACGGACGGTGTAAATCCTTCATCAGCCAATTCATCTGAAACAAAATTAATTTTCGCTTCTGGTAAAACATCTTGGATGAAAGTCACAAATTCACGTGTGTTTTTATACGCATCGATAATCCGTTGGTTCATAGAAGGCATTTGTTTTGCTAATATTTCATATTGAAGTGCTGTTGCCTCATTATCACAAAGATTTAAGTGTTTTTCTATTTTTTCAATCAACGCATCTGTTTTTGTGTTTCCTACACAGTAACCAGCTGTACATTTTCCGCCACTCGGAAATTTGGATCCACTAACGTATGAGATAGTCCGCACCGTTGAGAGTATTTCGCCTTTGCCTAAAAATTGAAAATTAGGGCAGAATGTTTGATCGAGAATAAAAACGGGATCAATCGCAGTTTCACCTGTTGCCGTTTTACGTTCAGCACTCAAAACTTCTTTTAATTTTTGAAGATCTGGAACTTCAACCCTTGGGTTTGTGGGGATTTCAGCAATGATATACGGAACCGCATTTTCTTGAGCTATTTTAGTTAAAACGGTATCGATACTTGTAACCATATCGTTATCACCATCCACTGGCAAATCTACCACCTCAACATTGTCAAGGCAAGCGGCTACGCGTCTTGCTTGGTCATTTGTTCCACCGTAACAATTTGGTGGAACAATAAATTTAATGTCTTTACCATTGTGGTTTTCCAATGCATCGTGAATTAGCCCCATCATAATCGCATATTGCATTGACAACCCACTTGAAGCAACTAATGCCTTTGTAGTTGTACCCGTAATAGCATTAATGGAATCTATGACGCTTGATTTATTTGCTTGATTAGAGTTCTTGGCTTCAAAAGAAGATTGTGCTACTAACGATTTTAAAGCGGAATAACAATTGTCCGGTGTCATGGCAATCGTTTCTCTTCTTCTTACATGCTGAATAGCTGAAATATAAGGTTCATTCTGCTCGCCGTTTACTACCAAAACGCTTCCTAAATCGCCATAGAGATTGATTGCAAAATCTATATTTTTTGAAAGTTTTGCAGTGGAAATTTTATCATCTTCTGAAATGAAAATAGTGCTTCCGTTAAATTCGGAAATATCTGCTACGTTGTCAACTTTCTTTAATTCAAATTCATACCCATATACACGTTTCACAACTTCGGCATCAAAATATTCTGGTAATTCATTTGTATAAACTATTTGAGTGCTTTTATTGTCTAATAAGTTTTTCCGTAGAATCGCCAAAACAGGAATCGTCTGTGATTGAAAACTAATTACACTCTCTGGCTTTAGCTGATGCAGGTTAGCAATTCCCCATTCTAATATAGAAGATAAAGGGTGCCCTAACCGAATATAATCGTACGCAGTGGGCAATGTGCTGAGTGCCGATGTTTCAGTGTTATTATCATTGAATAAGCTTTCAAACTCTTCTAAAAACTGGGTTTTGGCCAATTCTTCATTATAAATATCCAGTCGGTGGGTTGTTAGACGCAACCAATCAGTTGGCATATTTTCCAATACCTCTTTTATGTAATGTAGCATTTTATCCTCTTTCATTATTTTCATTTTAGATAGGCCGGAAACATACAGTATTTAGTTTTATTTTAAAAGTGTTATAGGACGTTTTGTTAGATGACACCTAACAAATAGCACAGGCTATTCTACTTGTAGCCTCGCCAAGAATCACTTCGACAAGCTCAGCATAAACTTCTCTTCTTTTCTCGTAGCCTCGCCAAGAATCGAACTTGGATCTAAAGTTTAGGAAACTTCTATT
>CEPR01003943.1_pt1 | contig 61741 bp, 61 predicted proteins | sample 530431 | NCBI WGS metagenome assembly CEPR01 (sample SAMEA2620078, study PRJEB7988) | marine metagenome | isolation source: saline water (ENVO:00002010), including
TAATCCCGGTTCGTAATTTATCATCATTGTAACGCAGCCCTACTTCTGGACGTGACCTACTATCTGTATTTGTAAAATCGGTACTTTGATCAAGGTTGAAAAGTGAAAAATCTTGAGAAGTTTCGTCAAAATCGAACACACTCTGGCGGTCTTCTCGTTTATCATTTCGGTAAGAATACTCTAAATCTAAATAGAGCTTTTTAGCCAATATAGGAAATCTAAATTCTGGGGTAATTTCATATTGATTCGAGCTTTGCTCGCCATCGGTGAATTGATTTCTAATTATAGTTTCAGGTTCATCACCAAAAATTTCAGTGTTTGAATTTACTTTGTTTTCAATTTCTGAATCTTCAATTTCATTCGTAACTGTTAGCTTTAAAAAACCACCCTTATTACCATACTTTTTAGTTAGGTTAAATCTATTTTCAAACGATTTCTGAATATTCTCTGAACTTCGCTGAGTACTCGATTGGTTAGTCAACTCGCCATTTAACCGTGTGGTTTCTTCAGAATTATTATAATACGATTCACCTGTATTATACCGAAATTGCGGACGAATATTGATAAGAAAGGTTGAATCAATTTGGGTTTTAAAACGCAAATTAGCTGCGTGGCTATCGGAATTAGTTTTTGAACTTGAAGTGTTATTTGAAAAGTAACGATCGTCTGGTAAAATGTTCTCACGATTGCGTATTTCATCATTAAATGAGTTGGCTGCAGAATAAAAGTAATCTGCTGTTAAGTCGGTTTCCTTTCCAAGATCATCTGCGTAATTGGCACCTGCCGTTCTAGAGTTTGTAATTCCATCTCCGCCACCAAACATTCTACCATCAATATTAAAGGTACCATTACTATTAACACTCATATAACGAGCATTCCCGAACATTTTTTGAATTTCACCAAAACTAAACCCAGGTGAGTTAATATTGTTACCTCCAGCTAGGGCGCTTATTCGTAGGTCGTTGTCAAAATAATTAAGCAGCCCTGCGTATTCAAAACGCTCATCGGTACCCGCGCCACCTGCTACCCGACCAAAAATTCCTTTGTTTTTCTCTTCATCGATGGTGATATTAATTGTTTTATTCTCTTCATCTCCTTTTTCACCAGTGAAAGCTTCAGAATCTGTTTTCGTATCGGTAACTTGTATCTTATCCACTATTTCTTTGGTAAGATTTCGAGTCGCAATGGTAGGATCATCGCCAAAAAAGGGTTTTCCGTTCACTAAAATCTTATTTACCGGTTTGCCATTTACTTTGATATTTCCTTCGGAATCTACTTCCACACCTGGAAGTTCTTTCAGCAAATCCTCAACATTGGCGTCTTTTTTAGTTTTAAAAGAAGCCACATTAAATTCTAACGTATCTGTTTTAACCGTAACCGGTGCTTGCGATTTGATGAGCACTTCATCTAATACATTATCGTCTTCAGCGAGTGGAATTTCCCCTAAATTAATTTCTTCTTTATCTATAAAAATAGATTTAAAATAGGTTTTAAAGCCAACATATGAAATGTATAAATTTAGCTTCTCATCTGCGGTTCTACCTTTTAAAAAGAAATCGCCTTGTTTATCTGAAATGGTATAAGTAACCAACAAGCTGTCTTTAACTCGCTGAAGGTATATGGTAGCCGACTCTAATGGTTCTTTTTTTTCTTCGGAAATAAGCTGTCCGGAAATTTCAAAGTCTTTGGTTTGTGAGAAAGCTGCAAAAGAAAGCAAAAGCAAAACCCCAGTTAATAGGTGCTTCATAAGAATTTTGATTTGATTGATGTTAGTTATAATCGAAACGAAGATAATAACCTTTTCGTATAACTTTAAAAACAATCAAGAAAAAATTCAGCTTATTTTATTCAACTTTCACCTTTCTACACCCAGAATTCGCTACTTCCCTTCAGTCAAACCGAAACTACTACCTTTTTCCCATAAAGTTTTGACGTTCTTCAACAAAAAAGAGGCCCCCGAAAGGAAGCCCCAATTAAACCTCAAAAATTAATCATGAAAAAATTATTGCTTCTTGATATATGTAAGACTAATTGGATTTGCTTTATTGCATCTACTTTTCATCCTCAGTGCCTTAAAATGGAATTTGATTTTCAGCCCGTCTTTTATAAATTCATTTTCTAAATTAACGGGATCATAAAATAAATCTTCTGCCTGAGTATCTACTTTTATAGAATAGGCACAGTCATTTTCGGCCGCGGAATATACAACTGTTCCATACGTATAGTCTGTTTCAGACATTTTTTTTGAACTTGAACAAGAATTAATTAATCCTATAAATAAAATAAAGCTTATAATTCTCATATACATTATTTAACGATTATCCTCTTATTAAGTTTTGTCTTTGCATTTCCAAATTCTACAATGTATGTCCCCGAACTTACAGATGATAAGTCGATTGTAGCTGTATACGAACCATCTTCTTTTGAAACCTGATCTTTATAGATATTTTTTCCTGAAATATCGAATACTGAAAGTCTAAGAATATCACTCGTAGTAGCTGTGTCTAATTGTAAATTAAAAATTTTGTTGTCTGCTGAATATACTACCAAATCTGAAACATTTAAATCAAGTTCGTCTACAGAAAGTGTTTCAGAAATTTTGAAAGAAGCAATTCTTGTTTTCCTCGGCTCTCCATCGTATTCGGCCGTAAACCAAAAAGTTAAATCATCGGATGGATCTCTTACCAGTTGTGAATAATCTCCATATCGAGAATTTGAAGTTACCGAAGTAGTCCCTTCTACAATCAAGGTCTCAGCAATTGTCATTTGTCCCAAAGCATCCCCATCAAATCTACCGGTATAGTATAATGAAGGGAAAGTAGTAGCTCCTGTTTTGGTATAACCAAGTCCTATATTACCTTCTTGATCCATTGCTATTGCAGATAAAAACACGCTTTCCCCTCCAGCATCTTGGTACGTTCCTTCTTGATATAATTCCCAAGGGTCGGAAGGTGTAGCTCTCCTTAATTCTACCCAGCGTATTCCAGATATTCGAGAACCATCTATCACTTCAACCGGAAAATTAAATAAAATGGATTCGTGTGTTCCAAAATTATAGCGATGTGCTTGAAAATACATCGCAAATACAATAGGGTCTATGCGTTGTGCTGTTCCAGGTTGCTGCAATACTGCAAAACTATCTCCTCCAGTACCTTCTAGAAAGGAATCGAAAGCTGCCATTGGAATTTCCAAAGGTGTAGACACTGTTGCCCCCGCTGGATTACTCCAATCTATAGTAAGGTCCCAAACTTTTACGTGATCTTCAGTAATTCCAGGCCATGCATCATCTTGAAACCAAACAATTGGTGCAGGTCCGGCTGCCATTCCCGCTCCCTCTGAATGAACAGGTTGTGGCGCTTGAAACCCTCCTGTACCTACATAATCTGGTAAGGTTAATGTTGCAATTTCTGCGGATGGATCACCATCTAGCATCTTTTGCCTGTTAAAAGCATAAAACCTGCCTGATTCACTTGGGTTGAAATTTCCAGTAACTACATAACTATCTCCATAAATACCGTAATGAGGATAATCATTCTCTGGCACATCATAGCTGTATACAGCATATGTCCCAGTAGGATCTGGAGTTGTTGAAATTGCTAATTTAAATTGGTCCGCATCAGGTAACTGGAACTGCGTAATCAACCATCTATCTGCTTCTCTATCATACAATACCACTGGATCTCCCGAGATAACCCCTCCAAGCGGGTCGTTGATGTCTTTCGGGAAACCAGCTGCCTCATTACCATTTTTATCCCAAACACTCCACAAACCATTCGTCATTTGTACAATATGGTTGGGGCCTACAGCTGCTGTAGGGTCTGGCGGACTTACATCTAAATTAATACCGTCAAAATTCACGATAGGTGTTCTTGAAGCCCTAGAACCTGGTTCTTTTTGGGCTAACGGATCTTGAGAAGAATTGCTTTTTGAAAGGTTCTCAATAAATTTCCCTTTTTGCAAATTTTTGGCACTCAACCCTCCTCTTTTTACCTCTCTTTTCTTTACAGATTTTGCATCGACCCTAGGGTAATTGGACATTGGTGCCGTTATAAAGAAATTATCTGGCGCATTTATCTCTGTAACAGTAGATTGACTTTGTGTTTGCGATAACACAGTAAAGGTGCAACACAGAGCAGCACCTAAAATGTAATTTTTAAAACTCATTTTGTAAGTGATTAACAATTAATTATTCTATTGATTATACGTCAAACAAATATGCGCATTGCGCGTAAAAAATTAATTGCTAACTACTACTCACTTACTACGCACCCACTAAGATTTATAGAAATTAATGGGATTTTGGAAAAAACTAATTCTGAAACGTACGGGCTAAAAACTCCTTCAGATTCTCTTTTTTTGTATCAATGCCTATTTTGTTGGTAATGCGGTACCTCTTGCTCTCGATGGCCCTAACCGAGCGATCAACAAACATGGCAATTTCTTTGTTTTTAAAACCTATAAAAAGATAGTAACAAATTAATACCTCAAGGTCATCTAGCTGGGGAAATTCCTTTTCCGCCTGTAGAAAGAAGCCTTCGTTTATGGAACTAACAATTTTTAAGTGGTCACTACTATGCACAAAATTGCTGTGGTTTAAGTGAATTTTTTTATATAAATCATTAATTCGTGTCTTTTGGTCAAAAGGTGAGTATATGGAGGATATCTCTTTTATTTCTTTTCGTACAGAAACCAGAAATTCTTCCAGCTCAATATTTTTAACGGCCAGTTTCTCCTGTTTTGATTTCAAACTTAGAAAACTGCTTCTTATATATGAAATTTGATATTCTTTCTTTTTTACCTTTTTAAAATATAAATAGAGTACTACCAGCAACACCAATACTCCGGCAATTAATAAGTAAACAAACCTTTTGTTTTTTTGTTTTTCAATTGATTCTTCGTTTAAAGCTAATTGTGTTTCAGATAGGTCTTTAAGCATTTCAACTGAGGAAATGTTTGCCTTTTCCGAGATGGAAGCATTGAAAATGCCCAACGAATCTAGATAGATTTTTTCTTTTTGTGGATTATCTGTAAGACGGTAGTAATTTATATAGTTTTCGTACAGTCCTTTTTGTACATTAATATCGTTGCTCCCTTCCTTGAGGTGAACTTTGTCCAAATAAGACTTAACCGAATCGAGATTTTTAAATTTTAAGTAGTATTCTACAAAACAAAGATTTATAGAATTCTCATACGTTAGGTAATAGTAGGGTTCTATAAATTTGTTCCCTTTTAGTGATTTATAAATTGCACTGTATTCATACGCCTTATCAATGTTGCCAAGATGTAAGTGATTAGAAGTTAGGAGAAAAATTGCAAATGAATAATACATTTGATCACCTTCAACATTTTTGTAGGTTTCAAGGTCCTCATTGATTAAGGATATACTCTCCTCCATTTCATTGTTAACATATTTTGCGTATGCTGGAAATTGCATAATATCTAAAAGACCGAAAGTATCTTTGATCTTTGTATAATATCCCTTTGCTTTGTTAAGATATATGTCGGCTAAAGAATCTTTCTTTATCAGGTAAAAATTAGAAGCCAGGTATCCAGAAGATTGAGCAGCTATCTCATATTCATTGTATTTCTCCGCATAGCGTAAAGATTTAACGAAATTTGAAACAAAAGCCGTTCGGTCATAGTCGTGATCTGCTATTTTACCTCTTAAGAAATAGTATTCCCCTAGTCGGTTTTCCAATTTCTTTTCGGAGGGTTTACCTATAGAGTCTAAATAGGCTCTTGCAAGTTCGGGTTCACTGTCTATATGATTGGCCGCCAATTCAAGAAAGCGCTCGTTTTTTGGTTCAGTTTGAAGTGTAAAACCATGAAAAAACAAAGAAATTAGAATAAAAAAAACAACTTTCATTCTATTATCCTTGTTATTTCTTCCGAAGGTAAATTTTTACCGGCACTCCTGTAAAATCAAAATTTTCACGAAGCTTATTTTCCAAAAACCGTTTGTAAGGATCTTTTACATATTGTGGTAAGTTGGCAAAAAACGCAAAAGTAGGGTAAGGCATTGGTAATTGCGTTATAAACTTAATTTTCACGTACTTCCCTTTGTATTGTGGCGGTGGCGTAGCTTGAATAATGGGTAACAATACATCGTTCAATTTACTTGTTTTAATCCGTTTGCTTCGGTTTTTATAAACCTCAACCGCTGTTTCAATTGCCTTGAAAATACGTTGTTTGTTCAATACGGAAATAAATACGATTGGGACATCGGTAAATGGTTCACATTCTTGACGAATGTGTTTTTCAAATTCTTTTACGGTGTTGGTTTCCTTTTCAACCAAATCCCATTTGTTTACCAGAATCACAACCCCTTTGTTATTGCGTTGTGCCAACCAAAAAATGTTTTGTACTTGCCCATCAAAACCTCTTGTAGCGTCAAGAATAAGAATCATGACGTCGCAATGCTCAATGGCACGGACACTTCGCATCACCGAATAAAACTCTAGATCTTCCTTTACTTTAGCTTTTCGTCTAATTCCAGCGGTATCAACTAGATTAAACTCAAAACCAAAACGATTGTAGCGAGTGTCAATACTATCACGAGTAGTTCCGGCGATATCGGTAACAATGTACCGCTCTTCACCTATTAACGTGTTTATAAAGGATGATTTTCCGGCATTTGGTCTTCCTACCACAGCAAAACGCGGCAATTCACTTTCTTCCTCTTCTTCTTTTTCTGGTAAGGATGCTACTAAATCATCGAGCAATTCGCCCGTTCCACTTCCATTGATACTGGATAGGGTGTAATATTTTTCAACTCCCAAAGAATAGAATTCCACCGCATCATTTTCTCGCGTGGCGCTATCTACTTTGTTTACTGCTAAGAAGAATGGTTTTTTAGATTTTCTAAGCAAGGTAGCAACCTCTTCATCCATACCGGTTAAGCCGCTTTCTACATCAACCATGAAAATAATGGCATCTGCTTCTTCAATAGCAAGTTCAACTTGTTTATCTATTTCAGCTTCAAAAACATCGTCACTTCCTTTTACATATCCACCAGTATCAATCAATGAAAACTCTTTGCCGTTCCAGTCGCTTTTTCCATAATGACGGTCACGGGTAACACCGCTTACGGCATCGGTAATAGCTTCCCGTCGTTGGATTAATCTATTAAAAAAGGTAGATTTCCCTACGTTTGGTCTTCCTACAATAGCAACTATGCTCATATTCTATAATTTAGAGTGCAAAAATAGGTTTTAGTTGGCAGAAAAAATAGTATTTTAATCCCTTTAAAATTAAATAAAGTGACGAAGCTTAGCAATGAAATTATATTGAGACCTCGCTTTTCCTTAAAGCTTGACCATAGTAGCGACGAAATAAAGTTGTTGTTTAATCAAGCCAAAAGCGAACAGGTTGCTTTTAAAATTTCTTGTGTGGATGACCATATTTTTATAAAATTACCAAAAAATCAACAACACTTTTGGTCCCCCCAGCTGCACTTGGAATTTGAAGAAGCTGAAAAAAACAGTTGTTCCATCAAAGGTTTTTTTGGACCCAACCCTACTGTTTGGACTATGTTTATCTTCTTGCACGTGGGAGTAGGCATCCTTTTTATGATTAACGCTACTTGGATGTACTCAAATTATAGTTTGGGGAATCCTCTTGATATTCAGATATGGATTTTTATCGTATTGATTTTAATTTGGGTATTGCTGTACGTTGCCGGAACCGTGGGAAAGAAAAAAGGCAGACCCGATATGCAGGAACTATATTATTTTATGATGACCATATTGCCTTCGCAGACAGCATTACAGCCTTAATCATAAATAAACCAGAGATAGATTTCAGCTACTTATTATAGCCAAATCGCCTCAATTGTTTATCATCATTACGCCAATTTTTATTCACTTTTACATAGGTTTCTAAGTGAATCTGTTTTCCAAAGAATTTTTCCAAATCCTTCCGTGCCTCTACTCCTACCCGTTTAAGCGCCGAACCTTTATGGCCGATGATGATCCCTTTTTGCGTTTCGCGTTCTACCATAATCACACTTCGGATTCTGATAATATCGTCATCTTCAAAAAACTCTTCGGTATCAATTTCTACAGAATAAGGAATCTCTTTTTTGTAGTGCATCAAGATTTTTTCCCGAATGGTTTCGTTTACAAAAAAGCGTTCCGGTTTGTCGGTTAATTGATCTTTTGGATAGAAAGCAGGAGATTCTGGCAACACCTCTATAATGCGCTTAAATACTTCAGAAACACCAAAGTTTTCTAATGCTGAAATAGCAAAAATCTCCGCATTAGGAACTTTTTCTTGCCACATCTGTAGGGCTTCGGTCAATTTTTCTTCGTTTCCTTTATCTATTTTATTGATAAGAAGTAAAACAGGAATTTTAGCATTTTTTATCTTTTCAAAAAACGCCTCGTCTTTAAGGTCTTTCTCACCTAATTCAACCAAGTACAATAAAATATCAGCATCTTCAAAAGCAGATTTCACAAAATCCATCATACTTTCTTGTAATTGGTACGCTGGTTTTATAATACCAGGTGTATCGCTTAAAATCACCTGAAAATCTTCACCATTTACAATTCCTAAAATACGGTGACGCGTAGTTTGTGCTTTACTAGTAATAATAGAAAGTCGCTCGCCTATAAAAGCATTCATAAGCGTGCTTTTACCAACGTTTGGATTACCAATAATATTTACAAATCCTGCTTTATGTGCCATAATTTTAATTTGTTGCAAAGATACTTTAAAATGAATTACTCTAACCTACTTTCATCCCTACAATAATCATTATTAAAATTTTAACGGTAGAAAAGGTTCCTTGATAAACGTTAAGATTTCCTTTAACTAACAATAACAGCTCATTAACTAATATGGTAATAATCAATCAGTAACTTAGCTAATGAATAACAAAAAAACATAATTATGAAGAAGAAAAATTTAATACTCGTATTACTGATGTGCTTTAGCTTAACACTTTTTGCACAAAATGACAAAGACCGTGAAGTAATAAATGATGCTGAAAAAGCGAAAGAAGCATTTATTACTAAGAATAAATCAATGGCGAAATATTTCGCTGATGCTGATGCATACGTAATCTTCCCAAATGTAGGGGAAGGTGCCTTTATAGTTGGCGGTGCTTCTGGTAATGGTGCTGTTTATGAAAACGGACAACTTATTGGAATGGCAAAAATGAAAAAAGTAGATGTAGGCGCCCAAATAGGTGGTGAAGCCTACAGAGAAGCTATTTTATTTAATAGTGAAGAATCTTTGCAACGTTTTAAAGACGACGATTTTGAACTTTCAGCCAAAGTTTCAGCTGTATTGGTTAAAGATGGGGCTTCCTTAAACGCCGATTATAGAAACGGTGTTGCCGTGTTTACTATGCCAAAAGCTGGATTAAGCTTAGAAGCATCTGTTGGCGGACAAAATTTTGAATTTATTCCGTTTGAAAAATAAATAGAAATTGACATATTGAAAGAACGTCTTGTATTTTTTACAAGGCGTTTTTTATGTATAAGAAATGCTAAGTATTTTCAACTTTCTAACTTCATTTCCCAATTTAAAATCTACTGTTTCGCCAATTTTCGCACCTGTAACGGCTTTAGCAATTGGAGCAACAAATGCAATCTTACTTTTTGTTACATCGGCTTCATCAACACCAACTATTGTAAATTGCTGTTTGGTTTTGGTATCTAAATTTTGAATTTCTATTGTAGCACCAAAACGTACCTCATCTTTAGGTTGCTCTTTAGGGTCAAGAACTCGCGCAGCATGGATACGTTCATTGAGCAATTTAAGTTTCCCCTCAATAACTGCTAACGTTCGTCTTCGTTCTCGCTCATCGGTAATGGTTAATTCTTTAATTTCAGTTTGCAATCTTTCTCGTTCGTGCACTAACTGCTCCATGCCATTTGGCGTAATATAATTTACCACTCCTTCGGGCAGTGCTGCCCGTGGCGGAATCATTGGTGGTTCTTCTTGATCGCCTTCTCTTACAAATCCTCTGCTCATAACAACGCCCGTATTTCGACGCCGCTCAATATAAAATGCGGCGGATATCTTTTAAAATTATACTTGCTTTCTTTTGAATATACTAAATTTTCAGCTTATTTCGTCCTCGATCATACAAAATAATACTGCCAGCCACAGCGACATTTAAACTTTTTTCTGAAGGAAATTGAATTAAAAAATGTGCTTTTTCAATCGCTTGGTTGGATAAGCCGTGATCTTCGGCTCCCAATAAATACACACAACGTTTTGGATGCTCAAAGTTTTCTAACTGAACGGCTTTCTCTGTTTTTTCAACCCCAACAATACGGCAGCCTTTTGGTAAGTGTTTATAAAAATCTTCAAAGGTTTCATAATGAAAATACGGAAGTGATTTTACGGCATTATGCGTATCACTCGATTGATTTGCATAACGATTACCGATCGTAAAAATAAAACTAGCCCTCATATTTTGGGCGGTTCGCCAAAGCACACCAAGATTTTCAGGTGTTTTACCGTTTTGGATTCCTATGCCGAAGAATTCTGTAGTGAAATTATTGGGTTGCATGATTTTAATTTAAAGGAAAGAATATAAGCAACTTTTTTAATCTATTTTAGAATGTTCCTCTTAAACCTACGGTGCCAGCTCCTAGTTGAAAACGCCAAGAAATTTTATTCTTTTTTTCTTTTAACAACTCGGCATCAGACTTCATATTTTCATCTAGGTATTTATCGACAGCATCTACCACCACGACGGTAAGAGCGGTACTTAGCGCTACATCGGTTAACCAATGAGCGCCAGCCCATAGCCTAGAAACAGGAGACACCATTCCTACCCCTATAAGCCCAGCTTTTACCCAAACATTGTCAAACTGTTTTGATAAAGAGTAAAATGTAGTAAAAGAAAGTATTGTATGCCCAGAAGGAAAAGAGTGATACCCACCTTCTTTACTAAATGGCTTAAAAGTAAACTTACCTCCTGTAGAAGGTCTGGCTCGACCTACAGCTGTTTTTGAAATGGTTTGAACCAAACCTGCTGCACTAGCTGCTGTTATCATCAAGATTCCTGTCCTTCTTAACTTTTCACTTTTTGTAAATAAACCTACCAAGTATAGCCCGCCGTTAATTCCATAGTTATTTTGGGGACTACCAAAGTAAAAACCAAAATCTTGTATTAAATCCGGTATGTCCTCTCCTTGTTTATTAAAAAATCTATTAGTATTGTCGTCTATAAGGTTTAACCCTACTGTACCCACTACAATACCAGCTGCAATAGCAAAATCATCTTTTTCCCATTGCAAGGGCCTCGAATACACATACTTGAAACCACCCCAAGCTAAAGAAGCATCATTTTTTACAAGATCCCAGGTTTTTATTTTATCCTTTTTAGGAGCGATATTTTCATTTTGATGGACAAGAGTATCATGTTGTGCACTTACTATTATTGGTATTAAAAAAATAGAAGATAGCGCTAAGAGGAGTTTTTTCATTTAAATTTTAGTTGAAAATAGAGCTGTTTATGAAGTAAAACATATCTCAATAACCTTAGAAGAAGCAGAATACGCTCCCTAAGCATTTTTTTTTGCAAATTTAATTGAAAAATATAGGTTTAGCAATGTGATAACTACACAATACCTTGAAGCAATACTGAAACCATATCTCTTTTTAAAACGTTTACATCGAGTTTTCCCCTTTTTTCATACCATAAATACAAAGTTCGTAAGGTAGAAAGTATTGAAAATAATATCACTTCAGGATGTCTTGCTTCAATTTCATTGGCTTTAATACCTTCCTTAATAACAATTCGAACATTTTGCTCATAATCATCACGCATGTTCACAAACTGCTGTAAGTCGTCTTCTTTTAAATGCATCCAATCATTATTTAATGCTGGCAACGCTTCAGAATACGTAACAGTAATATCAATATGGAATTCAATGATTTTTTCAATTTTCTCTACTGATGTCCCCTTACTCGAAACAACTTGCTCCATACCATTTGTAAACTCTCGAGCCACCGTCAATATTAAGGTTGAAAGAATCTCTTGCTTTCCCGAAATATGATTGTATAGGCTAGAAGCCTTTATCCCCATAGCCTGTGCAATGTCGCGCATAGACACCGCATTGTATCCTTTTTCTTTAAAAAGACGGGATGCTGTGGTTATTATTTCGGTTTTTCGGGAAGCCGGTTTCATAGTATTCTGCAAGATACAGTTTTTACAAACTCATTCATAAATCTGTTATAAGGTATTATTAATTACGACCTAAGTAATTCTAATTTCATTATTTTTGACCCCTATGAAAGAGCGCATTGAAACAAACGAGTTACTAGACAGGTTACCACCGCATTTAAAGCAGTACATAAAACCTCAGGATTACGATCAATATACACCAATAAACCAAGCAGTTTGGCGGTATGTAATGCGCAAAAACGTAGATTATTTAAGCCAAGTGGCGCACGAAAGTTATTTGGACGGCCTTAGAAAAACAGGTATCTCAATAGATACTATTCCTTCTATGTACGGAATGAACCGTATTTTAAAAGAAATTGGCTGGGCAGCCGTTGCGGTTGATGGCTTTATTCCTCCTAATGCGTTTATGGAGTTTCAGGCGTATAAAGTTTTGGTGATTGCCAGCGATATTCGTCAACTTGAAAATATTGAATATACGCCTGCACCAGATATTATCCACGAAGGTGCTGGACATGCACCCATAATTGCCAGTCCCGATTATGCAGAATACCTGCGTCGTTTTGGTGAAATTGGCGCGAAGGCTATTTCCAGTGCGCACGATATGGAAATGTATGAAGCTGTACGGGAACTTTCTATTTTAAAAGAAGCGGATGGTATTTCAGATACTATAATCCAAAATGCCGAAGAACGAGTAGAAGAGCTTCAACATAAAAAAGTGGAACCCTCTGAAATTTCACTTATTCGAAATTTACATTGGTGGACCGTTGAGTACGGACTGGTTGGCACTGTTGAAAAACCTAAAATTTATGGTGCTGGCTTGCTTTCTTCTATTGGGGAAAGTACGTGGTGTATGAAAGATGAAGTAAAGAAAATACCGTATTCCATCGATGCAGCTTACCAAGAATTTGATATCACCAAACCGCAACCACAATTGTATGTAACCCCAGATTTTGCATACTTACAAGAGGTTTTGGAAGAATTTGCAAATACAATGGCAGTTAGAAAAGGTGGTTGGCGTGGATTGAATAAATTGATAAACTCCAAACAATTAGGCACCATTGAATTGAGTACCGGTTTGCAGGTAAGTGGTCATTTTTCCCGAATGATTCAAAATGAAGACAATGAAGTGGTTTATTTTGAAACCGAAGGCGAAACTGCGCTCGCATACCGTGAAAAAGAAGTAATTGGCCACGGAATTAGCCGACATACCAACGGTTTTAGATCACCACTGGGGAAACTTAAAAAAATAAATCTCGCCATCGAAAATATGGGGCCTCGCGACTTACAGGCTTATAATTTTTACGATGGTAAGCCTATTGCTTTCGAGTTTGAAAGTGGAATAACCGTTGAAGGTTTAAACGTTACCGGGATGCGAAACCTTCGTGGCGAATTAATGCTCATCCAATTTACAAACTGTACGGTTACCTATAAAGATGAAGTTTTGTTTACCCCAGAAATGGGTGATTTTGATATGGCCGTAGGAAAAGAAATTGTTTCCGCTTTTGCAGGGGCAGCCGATTATCTGTCCTTTCCCATATCGCTTCATAAATTGAGCGAAACGAAAACCAACCGATCTAACCTTTCTGAAAAAGAAATCAAGCTGAACGATTTGTACAAACAAGTACGTTTACTTCGGAATAATGAAGAGAACAAATCGTTTGAAGAAAAGCTACCTGGGTTAAAAACTATTTTTGAGACTATTGAAAAGGAGTTTACAAAAGACTGGTTGCTTCCTTTAGAGATATATGAATTGATTGCGCTGGAAGATATACCTCTTTCAGAAAAAGTGCTGAAACATCTTTTAGCACTTAAAAAAGAACGCCTAAAAGTTGCCCATCTAATTAACGACGGACTATTTTTGGTAGAAAAAAGCACAAATCAAGTAAGTAATTAACATATGGGATTATTAGATTTTTTATTCGGAAACAACACTAAGAAAATTCAAGATTTTAAAAATCGCGATGCCGTAATATTGGACGTTCGTACTCGGAAAGAGTATGATGCTGGAGCCATTTCTGGCTCGAAACATATTCCGTTGAACGAAATAAACACTAAAATTTCAGAAATTAAACAATGGAATAAACCCGTAATTACTTGTTGTGCCAGTGGTGTTCGCAGTGGCAATGCTGCTAAAATATTAACCAACAACAATATTGAGGTGGTTAATGGTGGCGGATGGAAATCATTGCAAAAGAAATTATAACTTTATTCTTTCTAGATCTGCCTCACTTTCAACTGGCTGATTTTGATATTGAAGTGTCCATCCCATAGAGTTGGTGAGAATATAGATTTTTTGTAATTCAGAAATCAACCTGTTTTCGGCATTAGTAACCAATTCAGATGCTTCTATTTTTTTTCGAAGGGATGTTTCTACTTTCTTTTTTATTTTATTATAATCTTCCGCTTTAAATTGGTTTAGGTAATCTTGTTGCACATCGTAATACTCAATATTTGGGTTGATGTTCAATTCTGGTTCTGGAATATAGGTTATGGTAACCATTTTAGTTTCTTTGTTTACTTCCGTTTTAATTTTGCTAAGATCATACGCAATGGTTGCTTTTGCATTCACGACGATGAGGGCTTTTTTTCGAGCTGAAAAAACATCTAAATAGAATTTTTTCCAATCTTCGTAGGTAAAAACTTGGGCGTAACTTCCTTCGGTGACAATCAGTTTTCCTACATTTTTAAGTTCTTTTTGTATGAGTGCCGTATTGGCTTCCAATTGTTCTTTTTGGTCCTTATTGTGTTCGCAGTACCGTAGTCCAAACACGATGAAAAGCACTATAACAGCACCGAGAAGCATCTTTCGCATAACTGATTTTTCACTAAAGATACGGATTTATAAAGCGTCTTTATGGACTACGTAGAAATACGTAAATTTATGTAAGAATTATGCTACAAGGTGGTTTTTATGTATCTTTCGATCAAATTAATTCACAAATGGGATTTTTTTCAACTAACCAACAGGATAAATCCACTAAGGCAGCAAGACAACTGGCACAAAATGCCAATGAGACCAGCAATGAGATAGATACCATCTTATCTAGGTTTTTAAATAATCAAGAAAAGTTTGATGCCCTAAGTGACGAACTACTTGAATTAGCTAAAAAAATTAAAGAAAAACTTTCAGAAAGTGAAAGCGGAGAACTCTTTTCCATCGCAGAAACTGTTTATGATCTTCAGGAAGAATATTTAAATACCTTCCGTGTAATTGCTAGTTTACAAGAAAAACAAAACATACGTACTGAAGAAATAGACAAAAAATATTTGAAGATAGCCAAAAAAGCCAGTCAAAAATATACCGAGGCTCGAAGCCTTTAAAGTAAAGCACACAATATATAGCACGCTTTTTGTATCTTGAACTTCCTATGAAAGCCGTGTATCTATTTTTTTTATTACTTACACCAGTTTTACTGGCACAACAAATTGAATCTATTTCAAAAGCACCTTTGAAAGCAGATAAATTTATTGGTATTGATGCCTTTGAAAATGTCTATTTCACCAATAATATGGAATTGCACAAAACTGGCGTAGATGGTGATTTTGTATTTAATGATCTTCAGTTAGGGCCTATCACATCGGTAGACATAATTAATCCGTTAAATGTTGTTCTGTTTTACGAAGACACCAACACCGTTGTTTTGGTAGATAATAACTTAAACGAAATAGAGCGCATCAATTTCAACAACCTTCCCCAGTTTTTAAATATTAATACGGCAACCAATGCCGGCAATAATAGGCTTTGGGTTTTTAATGTAGACACCCAGCAATTAGAATTGTTCAACTACCGGTCTTTAAACAATTCGGTGGTTTCACAACCTTTTTCGGGCACATTGGTTTCACAAACCAGTAACTTTAATTATTGCTACCTACTTACCGAAAATAAAATACGGGTTTTTAATGTCTATGGAAGTTTACTTTCTGAAATAGCTTTGGAAGGTTATAAAAAAGTAATTCAGCAAGATGAAAAAGTAATGGGTGTAAAGGGAAATTCGCTATATTATTTAGCTGAAATAAGTGAAGGAATAACCAAGAAATATCCTGAAGCTATAAAAATACCATTGCCCGAATTAACCATAAAAGACTTGTCCCTTACGCAGGAATTCCTGTATATTTATGACGGAGAAAACATCCATATCTTAAAACTAACCGAACCTAAGAAATAAATAGTATGCACGTAGCAATTGCAGGAAATATTGGCTCTGGAAAAACAACTTTAACCCGCTTACTGGCCAAACACTATAAATGGAGACCACAGTTTGAAGATGTAGAAGACAACCCATACTTGGACGATTTTTATAACCAAATGGCACGATGGTCTTTCAACCTACAAATTTACTTTTTAAATAGTCGGTTTCGTCAAATTCTCGAAATACGAGAGAAAGGAAAAGATGTTATTCAAGATCGTACTATTTATGAGGATGCTTACATTTTTGCCCCTAACCTGCATGCCATGGGATTGATGACCAATCGTGATTTTGAAAACTACCGCTCCTTGTTCGACTTGATGGAAAGTGTTACTGAGGGACCCGATTTATTGATATATCTTCGCAGTTCTATTCCTAATTTGGTAAACCAAATACACAAACGCGGCCGCGATTACGAAAACTCAATTAGTATAGATTACTTAAGCCGTTTAAACGAGCGTTACGAAGCCTGGATACACGATTATGACAAAGGAAACCTCATCATCTTAGATGTGGACAACCTTGACTTTGTAGATGACCCTGAACATTTAGGGGAAGTAATCAGTAAAATTGATGCCGAACTGCACGGTTTGTTTTAGCTCTTTTTCTGATTTTCAATATATTAATTTTGAATCTTAAATAAGTAAGAATTTTAATGTTAATTTTTTAACGTTTATGTATATTCGCCGCTTATCAAAACTAATTCAAAATTAAATTTTTATGAAATTCTCAAAATTATTCATTCTTTCCCTTTTAACCTTATCTATCATTTCTTGTAGTAAAGATGATGATTCAAAAGACTCTAATGATACTTCAGCTTCTTTAGTAGGTACTTGGAAAGCAACTGATTTTTCTTATGAATCTACTAGTAGAACAGAAACACAAGGAACTACTATTGAGTCTGAATCTACCGGAATAGCAAAAGAACTTGATTTAACTGTTGAGTTCTCTGATGATCCAAAAACATATGAAGTAGATAGTGATTATATTCTAGAAGTTACAACTGAAACTTCTGGTCAAACTATTGTACAAGAATATCCAATTCAATATTCCGGATCTGGTACGTGGAATAGAGATGGCGACATACTTACCGTGACTGTAGATAATGAAGAAAATGAAGCTGAAATAACTAAATTAACAGCAAGTACATTAATATACGTTTCCACAGAAACTCAGACACAAAATCAATCTGGGGTAACCACTACAGTCGAAATTACAGAAACAGTTACATTTACTAGACAGTAGTTTAGTATTATTTAACATTAAAAAAGACCTGCGTAAAAAAAGGTCTTTTTTTTAAACTTAACATTTCGCTCACACAAAAGATGTAGCAATATGTTTATTTTGCCGTAACTACTATGGCAAAACTATACAATACAAAATATTACCACCGCGACCTTTCGTGGTTACGTTTCAATCACAGGGTTTTACAAGAAGCGGCAGACAAGAAAAACCCTCTATACGAACGCATCAAGTTCTTAGCGATTTTCTCTTCCAATTTGGATGAGTTTTTTAGAGTTCGCGTGTCCGATATTCGACAAATTAAAGAGATTGAAAAACCTTTCAGAAAAAAACTGATAACCAAGCCCAACAAGGTTTTAAAAGAAATAAAAAAACAGGTTGAACTTCAGCAGGAAGAGTTTGGCGATATTTTCAAAAACCAGATTATTCCAGATTTAAAAGAAGAAAACATTCATTTAATTGATTACAAAGGGTTTTCTGCCACTCAAAAAGAAATTGCTAAATCGTATTTTGAAGATTCGCTAAAGGATAAGTTAGAAATAAGTTGCAATCCGTGCTCAAACAGCGATACTGTTTTTATTGAAAATGAAGCATTGTATCTCGCTGCTCAGTTGGAAAACGATACATTTAAGTTGGTTAAAATCCCTGATGACGAACCTCGTTTTTTTACATTTCCAAAGCATAACGGAAAATACTTTATCACCTTCATTGACGATGTTTTAAAACACAGCTTAAAGCAAACGCCGCAAAAAGAAGAAAATATCACCTTTTATTCCATTAAAAAATCTAGGGATGCTGAATTGTATATAGAAGATGAGTTTTCTGGCAACGTAATGGAACGGATAAAGAAATCGCTTCCTAAGCGTAATACAGGCCAGGCAACCCGTCTATTGATCGACAATAAAATGCCCAAACAGTTTGAAGAAACACTAAAAAATGCTTTAGAAGTATATAACACTGATATTATTAAGGGTGGAACATATCATAACTTCAAAGACTTTTTTGATTTCCCAAATCCAACTTCAAAAAAACTATCTATTGAAGAATTACCTCCGTTACCACACCCTGTGTTAGCAGATTGTGATTCGGTTTTTAAAGCCATCGATGAAAAAGATCAACTTATACATTACCCTTACCAAAATTTCGAACCGGTAATAAAACTATTAGAAGAAGCTGCAGACGACCCAAAAGTCACCACTATTAAAATGACTATTTATCGAGCTGCCAGTGAGTCAAGGTTAAACGATGCCATTGCAAAAGCGGCAAAAAACGGAAAAGAAGTTGTTGTTTTTATAGAAGTAAAAGCTCGTTTTGATGAGCACAACAATTTAAAGTGGGGTACATTATTTGAAGATAATGGCGCACACGTAATTTATAGTTTTCCGGCTATAAAAATCCACTCAAAGATACTATGTATTGAGCGTGAAACAAACGGATCATCAAAAAGATATGGATACATTGCAACGGGTAATTTTAACGAGAATACGGCTAAATTATATACAGATTTCGGCATCATGACTGCCAATAAAACCATTACAGAAGACCTTAACAAGCTGTTTTTGGTACTACAGGGAAAAATGATCATTCCAAAACCTGATAAGCTTTTAGTTTCACCCTTTACACTACGAGATACTTTTGAAGATTTAATAGAAAATGAAATGGAACTGGCTAAAGCGGGTAAAGACGCTTACATTATTGCCAAAATGAATAGCCTGCAAGATAAAAGCATGATTAAAATGCTTTATAAAGCTAGTAATGCCGGTGTGAAAATCAGGTTATTGGTACGTGGAATTTGCTCCTTAGTAGCCGGTATTAAAGGGCAAAGCGAAAACATCTATGTAACTAGTATTCTTGACCGGTTTTTAGAACACGGACGGATATATATCTTCGGAAATGATGGTGACGAAAAGATGTACATTGGTAGCGCAGATTGGATGAAACGTAACTTAAGCCACCGAATTGAAGTGGTTACTCCTGTTTTAGATCAAGACCACCACAATACAATTAAGGAATTAATAGAAATTCAATTAAACGATAATGTTAAAGCACGAATAATTGATCCTGACCAAAAAAATGAATACGTAAAACACGGTAACCCAGCCGTACGGGCACAATATGATACGTATGACTATTTTAAAGACCTGTCCTAATTCACTTTATAAATCCTTGTGATTTTGCGTGTTTTATTGCCTCTTTACTATCTTCTACCAATAAAGCAGGTGTTGTATCATAATTTGAGAACAAACTTTTAATACGCTTCATTTTCTTTTTGTGTCTCACACTCCGTAAGTAGATTGCCTTAATTTGTTTTGGATACTTTTCGGCTATTTCTATATAAATATCAGCATCATGCTCACCACTGTCGCCAATTAAAATAAAGCCTTTATTTGGGTATGTTTTTAGAATGTTGAGAATTTCTTTCTGTTTTTGTGGTTTCTCCTCTTCTTTTTTCCTTCTGAAAGGTGAAGGAAGGCTTCTCAATAAAACAGGCCCTTTAGGGAAGGTATTTGCTTTTAAAAACAATTCCAAATATCGGTATAAATTCCAAGGGCTATGGCTTACATAAAATAGCGGGTTCGCTTCCTTTGCAGTTTTTCCTTGATGCAATAACTGATAAAAATCTGAAGCACCCTCCAAAGGTGATCTACTTTCCGCATTTCTGAAAAAAGTATTAAAAACTAATTTTAATTTTAAAAATGAAGCAACGCCGGTATGGATTATGGTATCGTCGATATCGCTAATAACCCCAAATTCACTTTTTCTTGAAGGAATAAGCATCTCACCAGGAAACCGGTTTTGATTATTTATAATTCTATTGGGGAATGATTCTTCAAAAGAAATTTCATATTGTAACCAACCCTCTTCATTTGTAAGTTTATCTAAGCCAGGAATGGTTTCCTTAAATTTAAAATAACCTCTTTTATCGGTTTCAGTATAATAAACTGAATCATCCGGTAATGTTATTTTAAGCTTTGTAAAAGGGATTTCATCGGTTTCAAAACGTTTATAGGTATTTTTTATCAAGTTGAAAATTCCGTTTTTGAAAAGGTCGATGTTTTCATCTTCTAAAGCCCTACCACGGATGTACAAGTGAGAGTCCGTTCCATAACTATGAAAAGAAATTATTTGTAATGGATCTTTCTTGAATAGCCCCATATTACAATACCCAAGTTTCCGGCCACAACCACATTAACAATAAACCTGCAGCAATGGATATTCCAAATGAGATTGCAACCCATTTTGTTAATTCTTTGGTTCCTAAAACGGCTGCCATAATACCTTTAAAAAGTAAGTTTGAAAGGGATGCCAACAAGATTAAACGCCAGCCTGTTTCGGTTTTTAAACCTCCACCCTTCATGGTTTGTGACAAAGAAAGCGTAATGGCATCTACATCTGTTAATCCACTTATAATTGCGACAATATATAAAGCTTCGTTACCAAATTCTTCTTTTGTAAATGCTACCGCCAATAAAATAAGTCCATATAAAAGACCGAAGATTAATGCACTTTTAAATTGAGCAGGGTTTTTAGGCTCTGGCATTTCATCATCTTTTTCGTCATTGTTAAACAGATAAAACAAGCCTACACATAACAATATCATAATTATAAGCTCAACTATGATAGGTAACATTATTTGAGGAAGTTTTTCAGGGATGACCACCCCTACTTCTATCAATATCCTTACCAACGCTATGGCAGAAGCTGCGGTTATAACAAAAGCTGCCATTTTTCCAATATTCTTGGCATCCTTAGTTTTTCTAGCATAGCTTACTGTGGTAGCGGTACTGCTAATTAAGCCTCCCAATACCCCATTTGAAATAACACCTACTTTTTTACCTACAAATTTGTAAATAAAGTAACCTATTACACTTATGCCAACAATAAGCGTAACCATTAACCATATATTTTTGGGATTTAAAACATCTAAAGGGCCATAGGTTTTGTCAGGTAGTATTGGTAAAATTACCAATGAAATCCCGGCAAATGTCATGATGGCGGCTAAGTCTTTATCTTTTAAATTTTCAATAAAACCATGAAGACGTTCTTTTACATATAACAAAACTGCCATAACCCCACCTACTACAACACCTATTATTTGATCGCCCAAAACAAGATAGCCACCTATGGCAAACATAAGTAATGCAGCAACTTCGGTAGTTTGACCAACATCGGCTTCATTAATTTTTTTTAGCTTTATAATATTAGCAGTAATCAATAACCCTGTGACGGCCAAGCCCATTAACGGAAGTATGTACGGGTTGTCATAATCTCTACTTAAAAAACCAGCTACTACTCCTAAAATAGAAATAAGCGTGAAGGTCCTTACACCTGCCATTTTATTATCGGTTCGTTGACGTTGTAACCCAACCAACATACCTAGGCCAAAAGCTATCCCCAATGTTATTAAATCGTCGTAGTTCATTATCTGAAAGATACTATAAAAACATAAAAAAACCCTGACTCTTAATCAGGGTTTAAACTTATTTTAACAAAGAAGTTCTATTTTTGAGATTTTTCTCGTAGCGCTTCAATTTGCGCATTTACTTCTTCTTCTGTTCCAGAAAAGCTTTTCTTTTCGGTTGTTGTTTTGCCATCCTTAGTTGTTTTTATGGTAACATCTGCAGTTGTTAAGGTATCATTTGATGACAAGCTAACCATAATTTCTTTTGAAACTTCTTTTACTTGTTTCGCTTGGTTATCGGTTAACAATGTTTGGTTTCCATCTTCATCGATCATATACATTTCTTCTGAAACATTTTCGCCTTTCATTTCTTCATCCATTCCGTGACCGCCTAAAATTGGTGCGATTACCAGACCGACCAAACACGTTAATTTAATTAAAATGTTCATCGATGGTCCTGAAGTATCTTTAAACGGATCTCCAACGGTATCACCCGTAACAGCAGCTTTATGTGCATCACTTCCTTTATAAGTCATTTCACCGTTGATCATTACACCAGCTTCAAATGATTTTTTTGCGTTGTCCCAAGCTCCTCCAGCGTTATTCTGAAATATAGCCCACATTACACCACTTACGCAAACACCAGCCATATAACCACCTAAAGGTTCTGCCCCAAATAGCAACCCGATGATAACAGGTGTTACAATGGTCAGCAGACCTGGAAGAATCATTTCGCGTAGTGCAGCTTTTGTTGAAATATCTACACACTTCCCATATTCTGGCGTGGCAGTCCCTTCCATAATACCTGGTATTTCTTTAAACTGACGGCGAACTTCTTGCACCATTTTCATCGCTGCTTTTCCTACCGATTTCATCGCTAATGCTGAAAAAACTACTGGAATCATTCCACCAACAAATAACATTGCCAAAACATCCGCACGGAAAATATTAATTCCGTCAATACCAGTAAATGTTACATACGCTGCAAATAACGCCAACGCAGTTAAAGCCGCTGAGGCAATCGCAAATCCTTTACCTACTGCTGCTGTTGTATTTCCTACAGAATCTAAAATATCAGTACGTTCACGAACGTGGGGTTCTAGTTCGCTCATTTCGGCAACACCCCCGGCATTATCGGCAATAGGCCCAAAAGCATCGATTGCTAATTGCATTGCAGTAGTTGCCATCATTGCTGAAGCCGCTAACGCTACCCCGTAAAATCCAGCTAACTCATACGATCCATAAATAGCAGCGGCAAAAAGTAGCACGCTCCAAAAAGTAGATTTCATTCCAACAGCCAAACCTGCAATAATATTAGTTGCAGCACCTGTTGATGAATTTTGAACGATATCCATAACCGGTTTTTTACCCAAACTCGTATAATGTGCTGTTACAAAAGAAATTAACGCTCCTACAGCCAACCCTATACAAGCCGCCCAAAATACATTGATGCTTGCAATTTCTTTTACACCTTCGCCAAAAAATTTCATGGTCATGGTTTCTGGTAACATCCAGTCTATTAAAAACCAACTGGCAATCAACGTAAGTACAATTGCCGTCCAGTTACCCATATCCAACGCTTTTTGAACTTGTGGTTCTTTTGCGTCGTTATTTTTAATTCCAACTAAAAAAGTACCGATGATGGAGGCTAAAATTCCGACTCCAGCGATTAAAATTGGTAACAAAATTGGCCCCATATTTCCGAAGGCATCTGTAAACTGTCCATCTACACTCATATCGCGAATTAGATAATTACCCAATACCATAGCGGCTAAAACAGTTGCAACATAACTTCCAAAGAGATCGGCACCCATTCCGGCAACATCACCTACATTGTCCCCAACGTTATCGGCAATTGTAGCTGGGTTACGCGGATCATCCTCGGGGATTCCAGCTTCTACTTTACCAACCAAATCGGCACCTACATCGGCTGCTTTGGTGTAAATTCCACCACCTACACGGGCAAAAAGTGCGATACTTTCAGCACCGAGTGAGAATCCTGCCAAGGCTTCCAAAACAATGGTCATATCTCCATAAAAATCTCCTCCTTCAGTAATAAACTGACTGGCGAAAAACATAAAGAACAAACTAAGGCCTAAAACCGCAAGTCCGGCTACACCAAGTCCCATTACCGTACCACCTCCAAAAGAAACTTTCAGTGCTTGTGGCAAACTAGTTTTAGCAGCTTCAGCAGTACGTGCGTTTGCTTCGGTAGCAACGCGCATTCCTATATTTCCAGCCAATGCCGAAAAGATAGCACCAATAAAAAAGGCAGGAACAATCATCCAACTAGTAGATGGAACCAGTGTAGAAATAATAAAAAGCAACACTCCTGCTATAACTGCAAATATGGCCAACAGCCTATATTCTGCACTTAAAAATGCGAGTGCGCCTTCTTTAATACTTTTTGAAATAGATTGCATACGCTCACTACCTGCTGGTTGTTTTTTTACCCAGCTCATTTTAACGAGCATAAAAAGAAGACCTAAAATGGCCAATACTATAGGCACATAAATAATGTTTTGTTCCATAATTTTTTAAAGATTTTGTTAAAGCGATGCTAAAGTAACAAAATAGGACAAAACAAAAAAGCAATAACCGAGTTGGTTATTGCTTTCTAATTTTTGGTAATAGTATCTTAAAGGAAAGAAGTATTAACGAATACTTACTTCTTGAAAAGGTATATCACTTTCTCTAAAACGATCTACACACTTAGCAACAATTTCTTTTGCTTCATTAACATCACCCCAACCGCCAACGTCAACTTTCTTTTCTTCTAAGTCTTTATATACTTGAAAAAAGTGTTCAATTTCTTTAATTAAATGTGGATTTAGCTCAGATAAATCATTCACATTATTTGCAATTGGATCACTTACGGGCACACAGATTACTTTCTCATCTGGACCTTTTTCATCTGCCATATGGAAAACTCCAATAGGTTTTACTTCAATTACGCAACCAGGGAAAGTTGGTTCGGTTACTAACACCAAAACATCTAATGGATCACCGTCCAACGCCAATGTTTCTGGCATAAAACCATAATCTGCCGGGTACATCATAGAAGAGAAAATCATACGGTCGTAACGTATTTTCTTCAAATCAAAATCGTACTCATACTTGTTTCGGCTTCCTTTCGGGATCTCGATCAATACATCGAAAGTCTGTACTTTGTCTGCAGTCATTTTTTATTTAATTTATTTTATCTTCCTTTTTAACTGAAAAACCAGCTTACTTTGGGGGTGCAAAAATAACTCTTTTAAGCGGTTAATACAGCAAAAACAAGTTTAATTTTATATTAAAAAACCAAGTGCATTTAAAACCAAAACAACACGAGGTAGAAGAAGTATGAAATTAATTACATTTGCTAGCAATATTCTCTACCTACATGAAAAAAAACATAGGTATCTTTTTACTACTATGCTTACTGCTGCCTTCGGCGGGTACTTATGTTTGGTTGACTTTTCATAAAAAAAATCTCAAAAAAGAAGTAAAACATAAGCTCATTGCCGGAATTGATAAAGAGGAACTTGTTTTATTGAAATTTTCAAAAGCTGAAGTAGATAAAAAGTTGAAATGGGAACATTCCAAAGAGTTTGAATATGAAGGTCAAATGTATGATGTGGTTGAAACCAAGACAACTAAGGACAGTATTTCTTATTGGTGTTGGTGGGATTATGAGGAAACCAAACTAAACCAAAAGCTAAATAAAATTTTTTTAGGGGTTTTAGGTGAAGACAATAAAACCAAAGAAAAACAAAAACGGCTTACTAATTTTTACCTCAGCTTATTCATTCATAAAAAACCTATTTGGAATTTTTATACTTCAGAAATAGATAGACAAAAAGAAGAAATTAGTTATTTTACAATACATTACAAGTCTATTTCTTTTCCACCACCACACACGCCTCCCCAAGTTAGCTAACAACACATTTCAATTACATTTTTTTATCTAATAACAGGTGCTTTAGCCAGTTATAACAATAACTAAGCTACCCTGTTTTATTAAATACTTAACTAGCTTACAATGAAAAACATTATTTTATTGATGGTATTATTAGGCTTTGCCTATACAGCAAGCGCCCAAGTAATTACCATAAAAGATCAGGAAACAGAACAACCTCTGGAACTGGTTACTCTTATTAGCAAAAACACAAATGCCTATGCCACAACTAACTCTAAAGGAAAGGCAAATATTTCGGCTTTAAAAGATGCTGAAAAAATTGAAATACGAACCCTCGGTTATAAAACTGAAGTTAAAAGCTATGCGGAATTACAAGCTGCTGACTTTCTTTTGTTAATGGAGGCTTCAAACATAAGTATGGATGAAGTGATTGTTTCGGCAACGCGATGGAACCAATCATCGTCTGATGTCCCATCAAAAGTCACTTCTATTTCCTCGGAAGAAATTAAATTGCAAAATCCGCAAACTGCTGCCGATTTGCTGGGGATTTCGGGGGAAGTATTCATCCAAAAAAGTCAGCAAGGTGGCGGTAGCCCCATGATACGTGGTTTCGCGACCAACCGTTTGGTCTATACCATTGATGGTGTGCGGATGAACACAGCGATTTTTAGAGGTGGAAATCTGCAAAATGTAATATCACTCGATCCTTTTGCTACCGAACATGTAGAGGTGCTTTTTGGTCCAGGGTCGGTAATTTACGGAAGTGATGCCATTGGTGGAGTTATGAGCTTTAAAACGCTTACACCACAGTTTTCGTTAGATGACAAACCTTTTATTACAGGTAAAGCGATAACTCGGTATGCTTCGGCCAACAATGAAAAAACAGCCCATTTAGATGTGAATGTAGGATGGAAAAAATGGGCTTTAACGACCAGCATTTCTTCTTACGATTATGACGATTTAAAACAAGGTAGCGAAGGTCCCGATGAGTTTTTACGCCCGTATTTCGTAAAACGTCAAGACAGTATGGATGTAGTGGTAAACAACGAAGATCCCCGTGTACAAATACCTTCGGCTTATTCTCAAATTAATTTGATGCAAAAAGTACGTTTTCAACCAAATGAAAACTGGGATTTTCAGTATGGGCTGCACTATTCTGAAACTTCAGAGTATGCAAGATACGATCGCCGTTTACGAACACGGGATGGAGCTCCACGTTATGGCGAATGGAACTATGGCCCACAAAAGTGGATGATGAATAATTTAAATATAACTCATAGCAAACAGAATACTATCTACGATCAACTATCGGTACGTCTAGCCATTCAAAATTTTGAAGAAAGCCGAATTAGCCGAAATTTCAATGATCCTAATCGTGAAACGCGTGTTGAAAAAGTAGATGCGTATTCTGCCAATGTGGATTTTGTAAAGGCTTTAGGCGAGAAACATGAATTATATTACGGCCTCGAAGCTGTTACAAACGATGTAAACTCAACAGGAATTGATCTTAATATTGAAACTGGTGTTAGCCAACCGGGGCCAAGCCGCTATCCAGAAGCAACTTGGTCATCGTATGCAGCTTATGTTTCAGATCAATTTACTATTAACGATCAAATATTACTACAAGGTGGTCTTCGGTATAATTTTATCAAGCTGGATGCCGAGTTTGACACGCAGTTTTATCCATTCCCTTTTGAAAAAGCAGATTTGGAAAACGGTAACCTTACCGGAAGTTTAGGTGTGGTTTACCGCCCAAGTGACGATTGGGTAATTAGTTCTAATGCCTCTACAGCTTTTAGAGCACCCAATGTGGATGATGTTGGGAAGGTGTTTGATTCTGAACCAGGTTCGGTAGTAGTTCCAAATCCTGATTTAGATGCTGAATATGCCTATAATATCGATTTAGGAATTGCCAAAGTGTTTGACGATGTAGTAAAAGTAGATGTTACCGGTTATTATACACATTTAAAAAACGCATTGGTTCGTCGTGATTTTAAACTGAACGGACAAGACAGTATTTTTTATGATGGTCAATTAAGTCAAGTTCAAGCCATCCAAAATGCAGCTGTAGCAAATGTATATGGCGTACAAGCGGGTGTAGAAGTAAAACTACCTAGTGGTTTTGGCTTCTCTTCAGACTTTAATTACCAATACGGCGAAGAAGAGTTGGATGACGGCACTACAAGCCGTTCTCGGCACGCCGCTCCTTGGTTTGGGGTTTCAAGGCTAACCTATAGAGCCCAAAACTTGAATATGCAAATGTATATGAATTACAGTGGTAAACGTGATTTTGAAGATCTTCCCGAAGGAGAAAAAAGCAAAACTGAAATATACGCTATTGATGAAAATGGGAATCCCTACGCAGCGGGTTGGTACACGCTTAATTATAAAGCAAGTTACCAACTAAACGACACGTTTACCGTAACCGGCGGACTCGAGAATATTACAGACCGAAGATACCGTCCGTATAGTTCTGGTATTTCAGGTGCAGGAAGGAATTTCATCCTATCATTAAGAGCAGATTTTTAATTTCTTTTTAAGATAAATTTTAAAAGGTTGCTTAGTATTAAGCAACCTTTTTTATTACACTTCTACCAGTTTCCACTTTCCTTTTTTAAACCAAAATATGGCTATGATAGCGATAAGTACTTCTGCTATTGTAATTGCCCAAAACACTCCCGTGGGACCCCAGTCTAGCCAAATGGCTGCAATATATGCAAAAGGCAATTGAAGCACCCAAAAGCAAAAAAAATTAATAACAGTAGGCGTTTTGGTATCTCCGGCACCATTAAAAGCATTCGTAATCGTCATTCCATAGGCATAAAAAACGTACCCAGCCGTAATAATTTGCAAGCTTAGAGCACCGTATTTAATCACTTCCGGTTGTGGACTAAACCAGCCGACTATTACTTCAGCAAAAGCAAAATAAAAAAACGATACAATTAACATAAACCAAGCATTGTACTTTCCGGTTTTCCAAACCGAAGTTTCTGCCCTATCTGGTTTTTTAGCTCCAAGGTTTTGACCAACTAAAGTTGCCGCAGCATTACTCATTCCCCAAGCAGGCATCATGGTAAACATCATAATACGTATTGAAATTGTATAACCAGCGAGTACCTCACTGCCAAACTCACTCATTATTCGCATTAAAAATATCCAACTAGACGTACCAATGATAAATTGGCCTATTCCTCCCAACGAAACCTTTATCAGGTTCCACATTACTGAAATATTAATCACGATATCTTTAAACGCTAGTTTTATTCGCGTAGCTCCATAAAAAAGAATGAATAACTGAAACACCACAGCCACACCCCTACCAATTGTAGTAGCAATTGCAGCTCCAGCGACTCCGTATTCGGGTATAGGGCCCAATCCAAAAATAAATATCGGGTCGAGCATAATATTTAATCCATTGGAAAGAATTAACACCCACATCGCCATAGAAGCATTTCCAGCTCCCCGAAAAATAGCATTGATAAGAAATAATAATACGATCGTAATATTTCCACCGAAAAGAATTTGAGTATACCGATAGCCTTCTTCAATTAAATCGCGTTCGCCACCCATAAGACCCAATATTTCTTTTGGATATAAAATCCCGAATACCGATACGACAATAGCTACCAAAACACCCAAAATTATTACTTGCACTGCGGCTCTATTGGCGCCAGAAGTATCCTTTTCTCCAATACGTCTTGCCACAACAGCAGTTGCCGCCATACTTAGACCCACAGCCACAGCATATACAAGGGTTATTACCGATTCGGTGAGACCAATAGTTGCAACTGCGTTGGTACTTATTTGTGAAACAAAAGCGATATCAACCAAAGCAAAAATTGATTCCATACACATTTCAAGAATCATGGGTACAGAAAGTAAAAAAATAGCTTTGCGAATACTACCTTTTGTATAGTCTATTTCTTTTCCTGAAATAGCTTGTTTAAAAAGTTTTATAAAATTTACTAGGGTATTGTTTAATGAAGTCATTTGTGGAAGATGTTGGTTAGTACATACAATAAAACCTCTCCAAAAAGAGAGGGAACATTCCTAATAAAAAAGAGTTTGATTAACTACGTTTTTTAATTAAATGTGCCGTTATGCAATATCCATTGACTTCATAATGAAACAAATATAGAATATTTATTTAGTATGTATTTATTTCTGAAAAGATTTTTTTTTTAAAAAGAAAAGCCAAAAATACCAGTAACCCCAAACTCACGAGCATCGGGATTGCCTAAGTAATTCCCTCGGAAGTTAAAATCAAGACGGAAAATCCTGAAAATATTTCCAACACCCACGCTCCATTCCCAGTAAATATCCTCAGGTGCACGATACACAATATTTGAAGCATTTAGCGCTCGGTTTTCATCGGAAATTTCACCATAAACTGCCCTAAACCCAATGATTTCACGAAGGTCTAAATCGCGAAGTCCAGGAATACGACCAAAAATTCGGCCTCCAAAATTGTGCTGTAAGTGTAATGATGTATAAGTATCGGTTACAAACTCATAATAATCTAAGTTTGTAAACGCATTATATAAGCTAAAGTAGGTTTGATTACCAGGTACCGGACTTAATAACCCTAACGGAACAGGATCGAAAATTTTTCCTGCCTCAATAGTTGAATATAACCGGCCAAAACCTCCAATATTCCACGGCTGGGTGTAAAAAGCTTGTAGTTTTTTATATTCAAAATCACCATCCAGTATATTTTTTAAACCATAGGTGTACCCTAAATAGAAGCTAGGGAAATCACCATCGTTGATAATGGTCCGTTCTACTCCGTACCCAGAGGTTTTTCTACTAGGCGTGTAAAATAAACCTAGTTCAATTTCAGGTTGCGAAATGGTGCTCTTTATACTTCCATCTTCAGTAAAATAATCGAGACTGAAAGTATCAGTAGCAGATATTAATTTTCGGTGGGATCCAGTTACCCGAATTGTAAAGTTTTTTGCAGGTTCAACCGAAAATCCAGCAGTGGCTAATTTTATTCGTGTAAGCCGATCATTGGCTCCCACTGAAATTAAAGATGAAGAAGCTAAACTTCGCCCTAAAACATCATTACTCGTAGTTAAAGTCGCTCCCGTTTGTTCTACATCTTTTCGATACCCACTAAAAATGGTTAATCGTGATTTTCTATCTAACAACAGTTTTCCTGAGACGCCGAATTTGAATCGTTTATCTTTAAAGCCATAGGCCCCAAAGGTTTCAATTCGCCAAGGATCATTTTGACTAAAATACGTTCTTCCACCCAAACGAATTCGCAATCCTTCGGCTTCATTAAAACCGAAAATGGAAAACACCGGGCCAATATCAAAATCATCAACTTCGTAATAACCACTCGCCAAGGTTGCACCAATGTTGTACAATGCTTTAAAACGAGGAATGGTTTTTAGCGTATCGAGCATGGTATAAATGCCCTTTTCATCTTTGCTCAATTCTTCCATTCGGTTCTGGTCCCAAAAGCTATCTGGACGGTTGTAAATTTCCTCGTTGTAAGGGTCGGTCTGTTCGCCGTAGAAACTTTTATCCTTTTTTAAATCAAACTCATAATTGTTATACAATGTGGTTCTTCTTCCGTAGATACCTTGTGCTTCTTCTTTTTTCCGAAGGCTAAAGTCACTTAAAAAATGATCACGGGTTATTAAAAAAATACTGTCATTTAATACATCAAACTCTTGTTCAATATATATTTCGCGCACCCAATTAATATTTGCACTTTTTGAAGCTTGCAGATTAATTTCTTTTATGGCCCACGTACTATCGTTTACCCAAAAGTCACCTTTAAAGGTAAGTTCATTTTTTCTACGCGGGTAATAAACGATGTTGTAACACCATTTGTTATCACGAAATGCACTGTCTAATAATTTATAGTTATAAACATCTATTCCCGTTCTGGACAATGGACTGGTAAAGGCTTTATCAAAAAATTTCAGGTAGTTATCGTAAACATTATATTCTTTATAAAGGTCTTTTACAAAGGCAATTAAAGTTTGGTTGTTTTCAAAACCGGAATTCTTATTTCCTTTTAAAACCTCCTTTTCCTGATTTAATGTATTGTCACCATATACTTTGGAATAGGCCTCGTTTATAAAGATTGGCAAATATGAATTTCCGGTAACATTTGAAGTATCAATCTGGTCCCAAATAAATTCCATTCCTTTAAAAATTCGGCTTTTTATAAGGGTGCTATCTATAGTGTTTAAATCAAATTCCAGCTTTTCATATTTATCGTAGCTGTATTGTTTAAACTTTTTAACCCCATTTTCGCGTCGGTTTTCCCAAATTTTTCGAAGTATATCAATCGCCGGGTTGTTTTCTTTTGGCTGTTTACCACTTATAATTACTACTTCATCTAGAGCTGAAGCTTCTTCTTCTAAAACCACCTCCATTTTATAGGTGTTCTTAGTTTCTAAAGAAACTTCTTTAGTTTCAAAACCTATAAATGAAAATACCACCGCATCGTAACTTGAATCGCTCTCCAGATAAAAACGGCCTTCCTCGTTAGAAATAGTTCCTTCGTTTGAACTTTTAAAAATAACATTCACAAATGGCAATGGCTCACCAGAAGCATCCTTTATTGTACCGCTTACTTTAGTCTGGGCAACCAAAATTGAACTGGAAATTAACAAAAACAGAAAAAGAAAATGCTTCATATAGGTTTGAAATCTGCTACGTTTAGTAGATAAAAAAACCTTACATTACGAAAAGTAAGAAAGGTTTTTTTTAAAAAAAAGTGTACATTAATTACAATGTCACTTAATATATTTATTTGTACATCACTTTTTTCACCGCTTTTACCACATCGGCTGGTCCTGGCAACCATTCTTTCAATAGTTCTGGCGAATATGGCGCCGGAGTATCACCTGTGTTTATTTTAACGATAGGTGCATCCAGATAATCAAACGCCTGGCTTTGTACTTGATACGTAATCTCGGTTGCAATATTGCCAAAAGGCCAAGCTTCTTCCAAAATTACTAATCTATTTGTTTTTTTAACCGATTCTAAAATCGTCTCGTGATCCATAGGGCGAACGGTACGAAGGTCAATAACCTCACATTCTATACCTTCCTCTGCAAGATCTTCGGCAGCTTTATAAGCGGCTTTGATAATTTTTCCGAAGGAAACAATGGTTACATCGGCTCCTTTACGCTTTACTTCAGCAACGCCCAATGGGATTAAATATTCCCCTTCAGGCACTTCACCTTTGTCACCATACATCTGCTCACTTTCCATAAAAATTACTGGATCGTCATCACGAATGGCACTTTTCAACAGCCCCTTAGCGTCTTTAGGATTACTAGGCACTACCACTTTTAATCCTGGACAGTTTGCGTACCAACTCTCAAAAGCCTGCGAGTGCGTTGCCGCCAATTGCCCTGCAGAAGCGGTTGGTCCTCTAAACACAATAGGAATATTAAATTGTCCGCCACTCATTTGGCGCATTTTCGCTGCGTTGTTAATTATTTGGTCAATCCCCACTAACGAGAAGTTAAAGGTCATAAACTCAATAATAGGACGGTTACCATTCATGGCAGAACCTATTCCAACTCCGGAAAAACCAAGTTCAGAAATTGGGGTATCGATAATTCGCTTTGCCCCAAACTCATCGAGCATTCCCTTACTGGCCTTATAAGCACCGTTGTATTCGGCAACTTCTTCACCCATTAAATATATAGTATCGTCGCGACGCATTTCTTCGCTCATGGCCTCCTGTATCGCTTCACGGAATTGTAGTGTTTTCATATCTCGACTCCACTCAATAAACGGAGCGGTAATTTTAAATTAGACATCAATTTTTTCTGTTTTACAACAGAACAGCAAAAATACACACTATTATTTAATTAAGATAACAACAACTTTTAAATATTGTTTTTTGCGATTTTGAGGTATTAACAATTAATTTTGTTAAAAATTTAGATTTTTTCTTGTATATGTGATTTTTTTTTGTGGATTTGTACCTTCCCTTAAATATAAAAATTATGAGGAAATTAATCTTAACCATAATTGTAATGGTTTTTGCTTCATGTTTTGCTTTTGCAGACACAAGTGTGGAGACACTTGATTTTAATGAAAACATTGTTTTAACAAACAAAACCAACACTGACCAGACCAAAACTATAAACATCTTTGATGGATGGTGGTGGTGTCGTGTAGTTGCAGTGATTGAAGAGGAAAATCCATTTGGCGGAACAAATACTACCACTATAGAGCGTTGTATTTGGTTAGAAGTTTAACTAATTTTTAGACTGCTTTCATAAAATATATTATAAAGAAAGCAGTCTTTTATAAAAACCTACTATGAAAAATCTCTTGATTTTGTTTCTATTTGCTAGTACAACAATAGGGTATTCACAGACATTAAAAGGAATCTATATTAGACAGGCTATTGCTGGCATAGGAGACCAAAAAGAACTTTCTGAAAAGGCAAAAGAACCCTCTGTTTATTCCTATATATATTCCAATAACATTTCTTTGCAAGAATTAATTTCTAAAGGAAAAACAACTATAGATACGGTATATATTGAACATTTGGGCAAAAAATATGAGCAAACTCATACCTTAAAAAAGCTATCGAAAACATCTTATTTTAAAAATTATGGTGAAAATCTATTTATCTTAAATTTTACCATAGCTGGCAATAGTACAACAATTAAAGATAATATTCCAACATATAACTGGTCCTTACAGGATGGAACGAAAAGTATAGCTGGGTATTCCTGTAAAAAAGCTACAACTACTACAACGAGACTTGGCAGAAAACAAACTATAACCGCTTGGTATTGTGAAGACGTTCCTATACAAGACGGTCCTATAGACTATAATGGTTTACCCGGTTTAATTTTACAATTAGAAATAGGGGATTTAACCAAAATAACTTTTAAAAAACTACAAATAACTCCAGACCAAGCCTTGCACATCTCAGAGCCTGAAAATAGTGCTAAACCTGTAAGTATAAAAGAATATGAAGAACAGTATTTATCTGGCAGTCAATAGCCAAATAAGCTTATGACCATTCAAAAACTATTGGTTTTTACTTTTTTTATTTTTTTCAACTATACCTCTGCACAACAGGTTATTTCAGGCAGATTGAAAACTGCTAAAAATAAACCTATTGAAGGTGCAAATATTGTGCTTAAGACAATCAATGAAAACACTACTGTTAGTTACGACATTTCTAATAAAACAGGTGGGTTTTCGATTAAAGCCAAGACTGGGGAGTATCTACTTAAAATAAGTTATCTAGGCTTTAAAACTGTGAGTAGGAAAATTACTGTAAACCTTGAAGATATAAATTTACAGACTATTATTCTGAAAGAAGACACCTCTGAACTGGAAGAAGTGGTTTTAAAAGCGGAATCCAGAATTCTTATAAAAGGAGACACAACCATTTATAAAACAGCATCATTTTTAAACGGCACTGAACAAAACTTAAGTGATATACTTCAAAACCTCCCAGGGTTAGATATAAATGACAAGGATAAAGTTACTTTAAATGGTAAAGAAATAGACAGATTGCTCGTTAATGGTGAAAATCTATACAAAAACCAACATAAATTTGCTACAGAAAACATTGCTGCAAAAATAGTAGGAAATATAGAAGTAATAAAAAACCATTTAGATTTTGGATCGATACGGACACAAGGTAAAAGTGGACTTACTGCTTTAAATGTTAACATAAAAGATGATTTTAAAAATAAAATTACAGGAACAATAAATACTGGAGGAGGAGTAAAAAACAAATATGAATTCAGATCAGCCTTATTCAGTTTCAATAAAAAAACAAAGAGTTCTCTTATCACAAACTTTAACAACACAGGTACCAACCCAATCTCGATTGAAGACTATATTGACCTTACTGACCCAATAACCATAGAGCCAGGCTCGAGCAGTAATGTGATTTTTTCAAATATCGAGGATGTTCCGCGGTTTTTATCTGTTGGTGATAAAGTAAAAAGTCGTGTTATAAATTTTGCAACAATTAGTTCAATTGTCAATCCTACGGAAAAAATTAAAATTGACTTTTATGGTATATTCAATGCTTCAAAACAAGAAGAAGCCTTTTTAAGCAATCAACAATTGACCGCCAACAATAATTCGTTCTCTATTGCTGAAGAAAACAAAGCACTAGAAAAAAATTATTTTGGAATTGGGCACCTAAAAGCTATTTATAAGAGAACTGAAAAATCGATATTCGCATTCAATTCTAATATAAATATGAACCTAAGCAATCAAAATTTGATTACTGAAAACAAGAATAATAACAGTATCGGATTTTTTATTGAAAAATATAAGCCAAAAGAAATAACCACAAACTCCAATCTTACCTATACCGGCAAAGTCGATAATGCTATTTTTAAAACATCTCTGTTTTTAAATTATACAGATGTTGATGCTAATAAAGAAATAACAGCTAATAAGCCTTTTTTGAATTTTGACTTTGACAACACCAATTTTTATATTTTACAAGACTTAAAAAAGCGCTCTTTGTTTTCAGGTTTAAATTTAAAATATTCTATAAATAAAAGAATATTTAAATTTAATATTACTTCATCCACCTCTTTAGCTGATGAAAAACTGTATTCAACTATAAAAAATACAGACCAAAATGACAACAAACTAAACCTAAGTACAGTTAAAAGTAATATTGGCACAGATTTTACCTTAAAATTAAGTAAACTATTAAGCTACACAGTTGGAGCAAATTACAATTATCTTTTAAAAAAATTTAAAGGAAATACTACTGAAATTAAATATATAGGTTTTAACACCAACTTAAAAGTAGAAGTAAACAGTAACAATATAGGGAATTTAGGCTATACATATTCTAAAAACACCCCAACTATTGATAATTTAATTGAAAATGCTATTGTCGTAAATTATAGAAATTTAACATTAAATGACGATGTAAGCTTTCAATCATTATACCCTTACCATAAAATTAACTATCAGCACTTTATTTTTTTCCCTCAAAAAAAAATGTCTGTAATATTTAATGCTTCACATAAGTTTAACAAAAAGGCTATTAACAATGACATTGTTAATTCTAACAATCTTACCATTTCCAAATACAAAACAGTTAACAATGACAGGACAACTTCTCTTTTGCTTTTTACGAGAAAGCAATTTCTTAACGTTCCTTTCTCTGTTTCAAATAGTGTTTCATACGACACCTCGTATAAAGACTATTTTCAAGACAATTTACCAAGCATATTCAAAAGTGAACGTTTGAGTGGCAAATTACAGCTGGCCTCTAAATTTGAAAAATCGCCCATACATATAAAAATGGGGTATCAATACACATTTGAAAAATTCCAATTTGACATAACAGAATCAAAATTTACAGTTCAAGAGCCCTTTGTAAACTTGAAAGGAGCTATTTCATCCTCTCTAACATGGAAACTAAACACCATTTATAAAAATTTTAATACAAACGATACTAAAAGAAACGTTTTTTATGTTAACCCTGAACTAAATTTTTCAAAGAAAAACTCAAACTGGGAATACACATTAACAGGAACAAATATTTTAAATCTGAACAGTGAAAATATTGTGCAAAATAGAACACTTCCAGGGGTGAGAGAACAAAAAATCACTTCTATTCTTGAAGGTTCTATTCTTTTTAGTTTAAAATATAAATTATAGCGGATTTTTTAACGGAATTTTATTATGCGTGCATAGCATTTTTTGGAAATATATCCCTATCTTCGTGCCTGAGTAATTCTAAGCAAATTTAGCATTGAATTACCCAAAAAAAATATTACTCAAAAAGATACAAATTATATGAAAATTTTAGTGTGTATAAGTCACGTACCGGACACTACTTCAAAAATTAATTTTACCGATAACGACACCAAATTTGATACAAACGGGGTACAGTTTGTAATCAATCCTAATGATGAATTTGGTCTTACCCGCGCTATGTGGTTTAAAGAAAAGCAAGGTGCCACCGTGCATGTTGTAAATGTTGGCGGTGCAGAAACTGAACCTACGCTAAGAAAAGCTCTTGCCATAGGTGCTGACGAAGCGATTCGAGTAGACGCTGAAGCTACCGATGGTTTTTCAGTTGCTAAGCAATTGGCCAATGTAGTAAAAGAAGGTGGTTACGACCTTGTACTTGGAGGTCGTGAATCTATTGATTATAACGGCGGTATGGTCCCTGGAATGATTGCACAATTAACTGGAGCCAATTTTGTAAACACTTGCATAAGCCTTGAAATTGAAGGTGACACAGCAACAGCCATCCGTGAAATTGACGGTGGTAAAGAAACTGTAAAGGCTAAATTGCCTTTAGTAGTAGGGGGACAAAAAGGTATCGTAGAAGAAAGTGATCTTCGTATCCCGAATATGCGTGGTATTATGCAAGCCCGTAAAAAGCCTTTAACAGTAAAAGATGCTGTAGATGCAAATGCTGAAACACAAACGGCACAATTTGAAAAACCAGCTCCAAAAGGTGACATCAAATTGGTTGAAACCGTTGACGAATTAGTTGATTTACTTCATAACGAAGCTAAAGTAATCTAAAGACATTGTGTTTCCGAAGTATATTTCGGAAGTATTTGAAATCTAAAGCAAACTAAAATTACATTCTGATTTTATTCAGAATTCAAAAAAATTAAAATATGTCAGTAGTAGTATATACAGAATCCGAAGAAGGAAAATTTAAAAAAATAGCCCAAGAAGCTGTTTCCTACGCTAAAGGAATTGCAGACAAAATGGGCACGCCAGTAACGGCCGTTACCATTAATGGTGGCGACACAAGCGAATTAGGAAAATACGGTGCGGATAAGGTGCTGAATGTTTCCAATGACAAATTAGATAAGTTTAATGCTGAAGCATATGCAGATGCAGTAGCACAAGCAGCAAAAAAGGAAGGCGCCAAAGTAGTAGTGGTTTCTAGTAGTGCCAACAGTAAATATATGGCACCGCTATTAGCTGTTAATCTAGATGCAGGATATGTACCTAATGTAACCGAACTTCCAGAAAGTACAGAACCTTTTAAAGTAAAGCACAGTGTTTTTACCAACAAAGCGTTTTCCATTACCGAATTTAAAACCGATGTTAAAATAGTTGGGTTAGCTAAAAACGCATACGGTGTTAAAGAAAACGAAGCAGCGGGAACTGCTGAAGATTTTGCACCAGAACTTTCTTCTGAAGATTTTTCAGTAGATGTGGTTTCTGTGGACAAAGCAACCGATAAGGTAACTATAGCCGATGCTGAAATTGTAGTTTCGGGTGGTCGTGGCCTTAAAGGACCAGAAAATTGGGAAATGATTGAAGAAATGGCCGATATTTTAGGTGCTGCAACCGCTTGTTCTAAACCCGTTAGTGATATGGGATGGAGACCTCACAGTGAACACGTAGGGCAAACCGGTAAGCCGGTAGCTGCAAATTTATACATTGCAATAGGTATTTCTGGAGCGATACAGCACTTGGCTGGAATTAACGCTTCAAAAACAAAAGTTGTAATCAATAACGACCCAGAAGCACCTTTCTTTAAAAATGCAGATTACGGTATTGTAGGCGATGCATTTGAAATAGTGCCTAAACTGAATGAAAAACTAAAAGAATTCAAAGCACAGAACGGATAATTTTTGTTACTTTGTGCCTGATATTAAAGGCTGTTTAATTAAGGAAACTTCCTTTTTTAAACAGCCTTCTTTTTACAAGGGGCTTTTTTAAAGTAAAACAAACCCTATAACATTGAAATTTTAATTTTTAATGAGTCTTGTAAGACTAAACATAAAAGGAATATCCTATAGCCAAACGCAAAACGGCGCCTATGCACTCATATTGAGTGAAATGGATGGCGAACGAAAATTACCAATTGTTATTGGAGCTTTTGAAGCGCAATCCATCGCAATTGCTTTAGAAAAAGAGATTAAACCACCTCGCCCACTCACCCATGATCTTTTTAAAAATTTCGCAGATCGTTTTGGAATTGTAATAAAACAGGTCATCATCCATAAATTAGTAGATGGCGTTTTTTATTCCAGTATTATTTGTGAACACGAAGGACTTGAAGAAATAGTTGACGCCCGGACCAGCGATGCCATTGCTTTGGCACTTCGGTTTAACGCTCCTATTTTTACCTATAAAAACATTCTGGACAAGGCCGGTATTTTTCTAAAGACAACACCTAAAAAGAATAAGGGCAAAATTTCGAAAGATGAAGAAATCGTTCTGGAAGAATTAATTTCTGGAGAAGATAAAGAATCTGTTAAACCATCAAAACAGAATTTTAGTAAATTTTCTTTAAAAGAATTAAACGAAATGCTAGATGAAGCTGTAGCCAATGAAGATTACGAAAGAGCAGCGAGCATCCGTGATGAAATTTCAAAACGAGAGTAGCTTTTCAATAAATTTTTCAGCAAACATATTATTATGTACCCTACTATTTTTTAAAAAGTAATTAATAAACTACAAACTCTATGCGTAATTTTTTATTGATTGCTTTTTTGTGTTTTTTCTGCTCTACAGGTTTTTCACAAACTATTGAAAAAAACTGGTTGTTTCAGAAAGTTGAAAATCAAAAAGACACTTCCTTCGTTAAGCTAGCCCCTAACCAAGATTACTTAAATTTAGACAATGGGAGGTTTGAATATGGTTTACAAACCAAAGATTCTATAAAAGCATCGGGTGATTACATCTACCAAAATAATTTGCTTGTTTTTTTCCACGACACTCCTAAAAGTACCATACGCCGGTATCGAGTAGAAACCTTAACAGACTCTTCACTCGTTTTTTCAAAAAATCAAGAGACGTATAGCTTTAAAAGCAGGCGAAACGACGAACTAATTACAGCTACAACAAGTGACACCTCAACAATAACCAAAGACACAGACGAAATAATACCTGCGCAAGGCTTTTCTCTTAATAGCTTGTGGCGTGGTATTGTAGGTATGGTCTCATTAATATTTATTGCTTTTTTATTTAGCTCAAACCGAAAGGCAATTAATTGGAAGACCGTAGGGATTGGCTTAGCGCTTCAGCTTATTATTGCTATTGGTGTTCTAAAAATTTCGTTCATACAAAGCATTTTTGAAGCAATAGGAAATGTTTTTATAAGTATTCTTGAATACACACAAGCAGGTAGTAAATTTCTCTTTGAAGGCCTAGTGGTAGATATGGATACCTTCGGATTTATATTTGCGTTTCAAGTATTGCCTACCATTATATTTTTCTCGGCATTGACATCTGTACTGTTTTACTTAGGAATTATTCAAAAATTGGTACGGGCATTAGCTTGGCTCTTATCTAAAGTTTTAAAAATATCGGGCGCAGAAAGTTTAAGTGTTGCCGGAAACATCTTTTTGGGACAAACAGAGGCCCCGCTTTTAATTAAAGCCTATTTAGAAAAAATGAACAAGTCTGAAATTTTACTTGTCATGATTGGCGGTATGGCAACCGTGGCAGGGGCTGTCCTCGCTGCATATATTGGCTTTTTAGGAGGAGACGACCCATTATTGCGATTAACATTTGCCAAACACTTATTGGCAGCTTCGGTTATGGCAGCACCTGGAGCCATTGTTATTTCAAAAATATTGTATCCACAAACCGAAATAGTTAATACCGATGCGAAAGTTTCTTCAGAAAAAATAGGTTCAAACCTATTAGATTCTATCGCAAACGGAACTACAGAAGGGCTGCGTTTAGCTGTAAACGTTGGGGCAATGTTACTGGTTTTTGTTGCAATGATTGCATTGGTAAACGGTATTTTAGGAGGTTTAGCTGGTTTTGATGGCTTTACAATTGATTCTTTAAACATAGCGTGGCACTTTACTTCTTTAAATGAAGTGATAGCTATGCACACTCCATACGATAATCTCTCATTAGAGTTTATACTAGGGTATTTATTTGCACCGCTTATGTGGCTTATTGGTGTTTCCAGTGAAGATATGATGTTGATGGGACAACTATTAGGCATTAAACTCGCCGCTAGTGAATTTGTAGGTTACATTCAATTGGCCGACCTAAAAAATGTAACAAATGACCTTCATTTAAAATATGAAAAGTCAATCATTATGGCCACCTATATGCTATGTGGGTTTGCCAATTTTGCATCTATCGGGATACAAATTGGTGGAATTGGCTCTTTAGCACCAGGACAACGTAAGCAGTTATCAAGATTTGGAATGAAGGCTTTAATTGGAGGAACCATCGCTTCCTTAATTTCTGCGACTATTGCTGGAATGATAATTGGTTAAAAATTGTTTAAATGTTCCGACCAAAAGAGGAATTTGTCGAAGCTACAAACACCCCGTTAATAACTATATAATAAATCACCTAATATTAAGTTTTATAGAAAAGTGGTATTATTTACATTTAACCACTTAAATTTTTGACCATGAAGCAATACCACGATCTTGTAAAACACGTTTTAGAAAACGGAAGCGAAAAACACGACAGAACTGGAACCGGGACTAAAAGTGTTTTTGGCTACCAAATGCGATTTGACCTTAGCGAAGGATTCCCAATGGTAACCACAAAAAAACTGCACCTAAAATCTATAATTTATGAGCTGTTGTGGTTTTTAAATGGTGATACCAACATAAAATATCTACAAGAAAACGGCGTTAGAATCTGGAACGAATGGGCTGATGAAAAAGGTGATCTTGGTCCTGTTTATGGTCATCAATGGCGAAACTGGAACAGTGAAGAGATTGATCAAATTTCAGAAATTATTGAAACCCTAAAAACCAATCCGGATAGTCGTAGAATGTTGGTCAGTGCTTGGAATCCTAGTGTTATGCCTAATACAAGCAAACCGTTTTCTGAGAATGTAGCAAACGGCAAAGCTGCGCTTCCGCCATGTCATGCTTTCTTTCAGTTTTATGTAGCGGATGGAAAATTATCGTGTCAATTATATCAACGCAGTGCTGATATTTTCTTGGGTGTTCCATTTAATATTGCTTCGTATGGATTATTAACAATGATGATGGCTCAAGTTTGCGGTTACCAAGCAGGAGATTTTGTGCATACCTTTGGAGATGCCCATATTTACAGCAACCATATGGAACAAGTTGAATTACAACTGTCCAGGGAGCCAAGACCATTACCAAAAATGAAGTTGAATCCAGAAGTAAAAGATATCTTTGGCTTTAAATTTGATGACTTTACCCTAGAAGATTATAATCCGCACCCACATATTAAAGGAGCGGTAGCAATTTAAAAACCTATTTATATGAAAAATGCCCTACTAATACTTTGTATTTTATTTTCAACAACACTTTTTGCCCAAGAAGAATGGGGAGATGTAAAGAAAAATGTAGTAACCCTAAAAGAAATCCCTCCCGTTTGGCCTGGTTGTGAAAAAGGAAATGTTGCTAAACGCGACGCTTGTTTTAACCAGATGTTAGCGCAGCACATTGCTAAAAACTTTAAATACCCACCTCAAGCTTATAAAAATAACGATCAAGGACGCGTTGTTGTAAAGTTTATTATTAATGAGGAAGGGTTGGTTGAAATTAAAAACATAAGTGGTGGAACTGCAGCTTTACAAAAAGAAGCTAAACGTAATATTATGGCCATGCCTAAAATGACAAAACCAGGCATGATGGGTGGTAAGCCACGTGCTATTAAGTTTACGGTCCCTATAACGTTTAAAACTGGGAAGTAGGAAATCGTTTCCTTTAACAAACCCTAAACATCTTTCACAAAAAAGAATTGGTATCTTTAAAGTGTCGGCAAAATCCGGCACTTTATTGTTATGATTAAAACCGAAAACCTCGTTTCCTTTTTTCTGGAAACCCGCAAACATACCGAAACTATTTGCAAACCCTTAGAGATTGAAGATTATGTGGTTCAGCCCATAGTCGATGTTTCCCCTCCCAAATGGCATTTGGGTCATACTACATGGTTTTTTGAAGAATTCATCTTAAAACCACACAAACCCAATTATCAGTTATTTCACGAAGACTTTGCATTTGTTTTCAACAGCTATTACGAAACTGTTGGCAAACGTGTTGTAAGAAATAATCGTGGTAACCTAACAAGACCAGGTGTCGCAAAGGTGTATGATTACCGCCATTATGTAACCAATGAACTGAAAGAATTTTTAGAATCTGATAATATTACTTCAGAAATTGAAGAAGTATTACATATTGGAATTCATCACGAAAAGCAGCATCAAGAACTATTGCTGACCGATATAAAATATATCCTCGGAAACAACCCGTTACTACCAAAGTACAATGATTCTTTTTCTGAAAACCCGATTCAGGAATTTGAACAGAAATGGGTTGGTGTTTCAGAAGGTGTATATGAAATTGGCCACGATAATCCTGATACATTTTGCTACGATAATGAACTGGGAAGGCACAAAGTGTATTTGCATGATTTTGAAATTTCAAATAAGTTAATCACTAATGCTGAATATGAAGCATTTATTGAAGCTGGAGGATATAAAGACCATAACCTTTGGCATGCTGAAGCTTGGGATTGGGTTAATGAAAACTGTATTTCGCAACCACAATATTGGCACAACATCGATGGAGAGTGGCATCAATACACCATGCAAGGACTGGAAAAATTAAATATGGATGCACCTGTATCCCATATTTCGTACTATGAAGCTTTTGCATATGCCCAATGGAAAGACTGCCGCTTACCCACCGAATTTGAATGGGAAGTAGCTCAAAATCAATTTAAATGGGGTAGCCGCTGGGAATGGACAGAAAGCGCCTACCTTCCCTATCCAGGCTATACAAAAGCACCGGGAGCTATTGGTGAGTACAATGGGAAGTTTATGGTAAACCAAAAAGTATTACGCGGTGGCTCGGTAGCCACATCACCAAAACATACCCGCTCAACTTATCGCAATTTTTTTCAAACTAATCTACGTTGGCAGTTTACCGGGTTAAGGTTAGCCAGATAATTCCGACTTCTTTTATATGACAACAAAAACGCAAACCAAATTAGACACTCCTTTTAAAAAGGAAGTGTACGAAGGCTTAACATCGTTTCCTAAATATCTTTCTTCAAAATACTTTTATGATAAAGCTGGAGATAAGCTATTTCAAGATATTATGGCGATGCCAGAATATTATTTAACAGATTGTGAATTTGAAATTTTAGGAACACATAAGCAACCTATTGCTGATTATTTCCGGGGTAAAGAAAAAGGTTTCGATCTTATTGAATTGGGAGCTGGCGATGGTAAGAAAACAAAGATACTGCTGAAATACCTTTCAGAAAACGACTTCAACTTTGTGTATAAACCTATCGACATTAGCCAAAATGCCATCGATAGCCTTTCAGAAAAACTAGAAGAAGAATTACCTAATGTGGAGGTTGACCCTGAAAAAGGCGAATATTTTGAAGTTTTGGAACGGTTGAAACAATATAACACCCGTAAAAAGGTAATTGTCGTTTTGGGTTCTAATATTGGTAATTTATTACATCCGCGGGCGATTGATTTTCTCTCAAAATTGAAAGATACGATGCAGAAAGATGATATGCTTTTTATGGGCTTTGATCAAAAAAAAGAACCCGAAACCATACTCAATGCCTATAATGATAAAACTGGGATTACGGCAGCTTTCAATAAAAACATCTTGGTGCGTATTAATCGGGAGTTAGACGCTAATTTTCAAATTGATGATTTTAAACACTGGGAAACCTACAACCCTGAAAGCGGAACTGCTAAAAGTTTTTTGGTCGCTACAAAGCAGATGGAAGTGACCATCAAGCAACTGGGTTTAGCCATTAAGTTTAACCCATGGGAAACCATACACACAGAAATATCTCAAAAATATAACGATAAAGTGGTAGATTGGTTGGCCGATGAATCTGGACTCGAAATTGAAACTTCTTTTACAGATAGCAAAGGGTACTATAAAAATTATGTATTTAAGCGAAAAAATGCGTAATTTTCAACAAAATCAACTTATGAAGTACCTAAGTATCCTTTTACTTTTATTATCGCTATCTGCCTGTGAAGACCCGATGAAAAAACAATTGGCACAGGTTGACCCTACCCATAATTGGGAGAATAGAAAAATAAATGTTAGCACACCTGATAGCCTTTTAACTAAAGGAAGCACCTATTTACCCGTTTACTCTGAAATTTATCAGCAAAACAAAAATTTTACATTTAACCTAACTGCAACTGTTAGTATTAGAAATATAAGTTTAAAAGACACTATTTACATTTATAAAGCCGACTACTACGACACTTACGGAACGCTAATTAGAGAATATTTAGATCATCCTGTCTATGTGCAACCTATGGAGACTATAGAAATTGTAGTTGATGAAGAAGATGAAGGTGGCGGTACTGGTGCTAATTTTGTGTTTGATTGGGCAACGAAAAAAAACAAATTAGAACCTTTTTTTGAAGCGGTGATGATATCAACTGCAGGGCAGCAAGGACTGTCTTTCACCACTCGCGGAATTAGAAAAAAATAAAGAATTGCTATGAAAGCCATCTGGAATGATACCGTATTAGCCGAAAGCGACGACACTATAGTTATTGAAAACAATCATTATTTTCCGCCAAATACCATACATAAAAAATACTTTACAAAAAGTGAATCGAGGAGCCATTGTCCCTGGAAAGGGCAAGCTTCTTATTATACGATTGAAGTAGATGGCGAAAAAAATCCCGATGCCGCTTGGTTTTACCCCGAAGCTTCTCACGCTGCCAAATCTATAGAAGGGTATATCGCTTTTTGGAAAGGTGTTGAAGTGGTTGAGTAATTACTTCTTTAAAACTTCTAAAAGTTTTTCCAAATCTTCTTCTGAATTGTAAAAATGAAACCCTACACGAATTCCGCCACCACGTTGCGAACAAATGATGTTGTTCTTTTTTAATTTCTGAAATAAAACATCATTCCCTTTAATGTTGTATATAGCTGAATGGTTTTCTCTATTCACAATTGTTTCAGTTAACAATTCCAATTCCACAAAAGCTGACTTTGCTTTTGTAGACAGCATTTCAATTTTATTTTGAATGCTTTCTATTCCTATTTCTTCCATAAATTGAAGCGATTTCCGTAAACTTCCGAAGTTCAAAATATCTAAATGTCCCGGTTCAAAATGTTTTACGAACGATGTTTCTTCGGGGTTACTATTAAAATTGGCAGCAGAGTTAAAACCAATGGTTTTTGGGTTTACTTTTTCCTTTACAGATTCCTTAAACAAAAGGAAACCATTACCATAACCCGAAAGCAACCATTTATAGGTACTTGTTCCTACAACATCGAAAGGGCTTTCTTCAAAGTTAAAGATTTCAGTTCCTAGATATTGGGTTCCATCTGCAATTAAAAGTAAATCTGAATGGTAGGCTTTTAATTCTTTTAAAAAATCGAAATCTATTTTTATTCCGCTAAGCCATTGTACAATACTGAAAATAAAAACCGTTGGTCGATGTTTAGTTACGGCAGCTTCTATATTTTCTTCAACATTTCCAGTTGTTTCAGCAAAATAAATATCGAAATCACGCATTTGTACTGGCCAATTAATTGATGGGTAATCATCTTTTAGCAGTAAGATTTTCTGTTTTTGTGGCAATCCTTCCAGCAAGGTATTTAACCCAAATGAAAAATTAGGAACCAAAGCAATATTTTCTTCCGAAGCCCTAAAAAATTCAGCTACTTTTTTTCGGATAGCTACAAGCGTTTCAAGAGTAGCGCCGTAATCATTGCCATTTTCTAAAAAATTCTTTTCCTGTTCTTTGCGCCAGTTATATACAGGTTTTGAAAGAAGCCCAGAAGCAGGTGTATTTAAATACGTGCGCCCTTGTAAAGCCGGAAAGTGTTTTTTAAAATCTTGCATCAAGTTGGATTAAACAATTAAAAATAGGTATTTTTACTTTAGACATAAAAGTAACCAACTATGTTTTCAAAATCCAAAAAAACCGAAAGAATCGACTCGGAACAACGCGAACAATACGAATATGCCCGCAAACGCATTAAACAGAAAAAGAATTTAATGCGGCATTTTATTTTATTTTTAATTGGTTCTATCTTTCTATTGGTCGTTGACTTAGTCTTAAATAAAGGAGCCGATATTCTTTTCCCAAATTGGTCCGTTTGGGTGGTACTTATATGGGCTTTTATACTATTAATCCACGTATTTAACGTGTTTGTCATGAGCAAGTTTATGGGCAAGGAATGGGAAGACCGTCAACTTGAAAAATTAAAAGCCAAACAAGCAGACCGTATTAAAGAGCTCGAAAAAAAGGTGGAAAGTAATGTTCAGCTTCCGAAAAAAGAGGAAGTAAAAAAAAAGGAGGACAACAACCCCTTACCCCCAGACGTACAATGATTACCTTAATTGCAGCAGCCGGAGAAAACAACGAATTAGGAAAAGACAACGACCTTGTTTGGCACTTGCCGGATGATTTTAAACGGTTTAAAAAGCTCACCACCGGACATCATATTATTATGGGTCGAAAAACTTTTGAGTCATTCCCAAAGCCACTTCCCAATAGAACGCATTTGGTCATTACAAGAAACAAAGAGTATAAAAAAGAAGGCGCTATTGTGGTGCATAGCTTAGATGAAGCCTTGCTGAAGTCTCAAAATGATCCACAACCTTTTGTTATTGGTGGTGGCGAAATTTATAAATTAGCCATTGACTCTGCCGATAAAATTGAACTAACCCGAGTTCACGGAACTTTTGAAGCTGACACCTATTTTCCTGAAATTGATATGGAGAAATGGCAATTAATTTCTGAAGTGAAACACGAAAAAGATGAAAAGCACAACTATTCATTTTCGTATTTAACCTACGAACGTAAATAAATTTTGAATATTCTTACCAAAATAGCCGAAGAAAACAATCTGAATTTACTTGAATCTAAACCTCTTTCTGGCGGTGATATTAACGATGTATTTTTACTGAAATGTGACTCAAAAAAACTTGTTGTTAAAACTAATATTGCTTCAAAATTCCCCCGAATGTTTGAAGCCGAAGCCAAAGGCCTAGACTTCCTAAGAAGTTCAAACAGTTTTAAAATCCCTTCAGTAATTAATTATGGAGTTATTGAAAACACTTCATATTTATTGTTGGAGTATATACCTGAAGGTTCAATATCCAGCAGTTTTTGGGAGCAATTTTCAGAAAGTTTAACCACACTACATAAAACCACTCAACCTACTTTTGGATTAGATCACAGCAATTATATTGGCAGTCTTCCCCAATATAACGGAAGTGAAACCTCAGCAGCCGATTTTTATATAAATCAGCGGTTAGCGCCACAGTTTAAAATGGCAAAAGAACGAGGTTTCAATTTTTCAAAGTTGGACGTATTTTATAAAAATGTTTCTTCAGAAATACCAAACGAACCACCAGCCTTAATACACGGCGATTTATGGGGCGGAAATTATATGGTTTCAGAAAATGGAATCCCCACTTTAATCGATCCTGCTGTTTCGTTCGCACCTCGTGAGATGGATTTGGCGATGATGCAACTATTTGGTGGTTTTTCAGAAGAAATTTTTAGTAGCTACCATTCCATTTTTCCGCTAGAAAACAATTGGAAGCAACGAGTTTCCCTATGGCAGTTATATTATTTATTGGTTCATCTCAATATTTTTGGAGCTGGATATTTATCTCGTGTACAACACATTGTGAAAAAATATCAATAGCATATTAACAAACTATTGCACATACTTTAATAAAAAATTGACGCATAAAGGCAACCAAAACTCGTACCTTGAAAAGAAAAAGATATGAGTACCAAAAATTTAACTAGCGACGAAGCAAAAAAGAAATTGAAAGACATGGTCGAAGACATTAAAATCGCCATGTTTACCACTCGATTAGACAAACAGCCTTTGAGTGTGGTGCCAATGCACACCAAAGAAGTAGACAAAGAAGGAAACATTTGGTTTTTAAGCCGAAATGATAGTGACCACAACAGCGACTTACTGAAACAATCTGAAACTCAACTGTTATACAGTGACCCTGGTTCTATGAAATTTGTAAGCGTATATGGTGACGCAGAAATCATAACCGATCAAGCTGTTCTTGATGATTTATATAACAAAAAAGACAACGCTTGGTTTGACGGCAAAGAAGATCCCAATTTGACCGCTATAAAATTTGCACCAAAACAAGCTGCCTATTGGAATAACGACAGTAATCAATTAGTTACTTTTTTAAAGTTACAAGCAGCTGCGGTAACTGGTGATGACAAAGACATTGGCACTTCCGGCAAAATGGATTTATAATTAACTTTACACTATCCCCTTTCAATTTATGAAAAGGGGATTTTTATTTTTACTTTTACAGCATAAAACAACCAACTATGAAAGCATACGTATTTCCCGGTCAGGGAGCTCAATTCCCAGGAATGGGAAAAGATTTATATGAAACTTCAGATAAAGCAAAAGAACTATTTGATCGCGCCAACAACTTGTTAGGCTTCGATATTACCAAAATCATGTTCGAAGGTACTGCGGAAGAACTGAAAGAAACCAAAGTAACCCAACCTGCTATTTTTTTACATTCAACCATTTTAGCAACTGTAATGGGTGACAATTTTAAACCTGATATGGTTGCAGGACATTCTTTGGGTGAATTTTCTGCGTTAGTAGCAAATGGAGCTTTAGCTTTTGAGGATGCGCTAATTTTAGTTTCCAGAAGAGCGCAGGCGATGCAAAACGCTTGCGAATTAAAACCATCGACAATGGCTGCCGTATTAGGCCTAGAAGACCATGTAGTAGAAGCCATTTGTGCCGATATTGATGGCGTCGTGGTTGCCGCAAACTATAACTGCCCTGGGCAATTGGTTATTTCAGGTGAGATAAAAGCCGTAGAAACTGCTTGCGAAGCTTTAAAAGAAGCTGGAGCACGTCGTGCATTAATGCTTCCTGTTGGTGGTGCTTTTCACAGTCCGCTAATGGAACCTGCTCGTGAGGAGTTAGCCGCAGCTATTGAAAATACTCATTTTTCAAAACCTACCTGCCCTGTGTACCAAAACGTAAGTACGTTTGCCGTAACCGATCCTGAAGAAATTAAGAAAAACCTTATTTTTCAATTAACAGCCCCAGTAAAATGGACACAGAGTGTTCAAAATATGATTAAAGATGGCGCCGATCACTTTATAGAAGTGGGTCCTGGAAATGTTTTACAAGGTTTGGTTAAGAAAATAGATCGTAGTCAAACGACTGAGAAAGCTGAAATTTAAAAAAACTACTGTCTGATCGAGCCCTTCGGTTGCACTCAGGATAAACTAAAGTCGAGAACTACTCCTCGCTACTATCATTAAGGTTTCGACTGCGCTCAACCTGACAGTTTCATTTTCTTTTATATTCCTACTTTTCTGTATATCAGAATACAAATAATAAAGAAACCATACTATGAAAGAAGTTGATTACATCATCGTAGGACTAGGAATTGCTGGAATTTCATTTTGTGAAACATTACGTAAAAACAAAAAAAGTTTCGTGGTGTATGATCCTGGAATCAATCATTCTACGGTAGTTTCGGGCGGGGTTTTTAATCCGGTAGTTTTAAAACGATTTACTGCCGTTTGGAGAGGAAGCGAGTTTTTAGAAAAAGCTATTCCTTTTTACGAAGAAATTTCAAAAAAACTGAAGGTTGATTTACTGGAAAACACACCTATTTACCGAGTTTTAAACAGTATTGAAGAACAAAACGACTGGATGGTTACCAGTGATAAAAAAGCCCTTTCCCCTTTTCTTTCCTCAGAAATAATAAAGAACGAAAATACTGCTATAAAAGCGTCTTACGGTTTTGGAAAAGTGCTGGAATGTGGAAAAATAAATCCATCAAAATTAATTTCAGCATATCGCGATTATCTTCAGGAAAATAATCAATTAATTACTGAAGTATTCGAGCATGAACAACTTCAGTTAAAAAATGATGCTGTGGTTTACAAAGATGTCTCAGCGACTAAAATTGTGTTTGCCGAAGGTGCTTCAGTAGTACAAAATCCGTTTTTTCCAACGGATAATTTTGTTGGCAATAAAGGAGAATATGTTTTGATAAAAGCCCCTAAGCTTCAGAGTGAAGCTATTTTAAAAGGCCCGTTGTTTATAATCCCACAAGGTGATGATATTTATAAAGTTGGCGCTACCTATAGCAGGGATGATTTCAGTAAAAATGTTACGGAAGAAGCTCGAAAAACAATTGTTTCAAAGTTAGAGAAGATGATTTCTTGCAACTATGAAATTATTAATCAAATAGCTGGTGTTCGTCCTACGGTAAAAGACCGCAAACCACTTTTGGGAAATTTAGAACACGAAAACCTCTTGTTTTTTAACGGTCTTGGAACTAGAGGAATTTTAATGGCTCCTCTCCTATCTGAATGGCTTTATAACTTTTCAGAAAACAATGAACATTTACCTTCCGAAGTTAACATTGCCAGATTTAAAAATTAATTTGCTTTCTCAGGATTGTATTTGAAAAAGAAATTGATCCAAATATTTCTAGATAACCTTAAAATTATTGGCAGAAAAGCGATTAATGTTCCTACAATAACAAAAAAGGTATTTAGCCGTCCCAATCCTATAAAAAAGTATGCAATAATAAACGCAGCTACCGCAAACGCCACACCTACTGCATAACTAACATACATTGCTCCGTAAAAAAAAGAAGGTTCAATTTTAAACTTGGTGCCACAATGTGGACAATTGTTGTGCATATTTAAAGTTTCAGAAAAAATGTATGGGTTTTTGGTTTTATACATTTTTCCAGTATGACACACAGGACACGTTCCTGTAAATATACTGTACAATTTAGAGCCTTTCATAGTTATTTTTTTACCATTACAAATTTAAGCATCTTTGCAAAAATTTACCGTTACAATTGTTACATAAATGCTGAACATTCACAATCTTTCTGTTTCTTTTCAAGGGGAGTACCTTTTCGAAAAAATAACCTTTCAACTTACGCCTGGAGACCGCGTTGGCCTTGTGGGTAAAAATGGCGCTGGTAAATCTACCTTGCTTCGCATCATTTCTAATGAACAAGAGTATGACGAGGGCCAAATTGCCACCGATAAAGAGGTGACTATTGGCTTTTTAAAGCAGGATATCGATTTTACAAAAGGGAAAACCGTTCTTGAAGAATCATATGAAGCTTTTACTGAAATTAAAAAGCTTGAAAAAAAGCTAGAACACATTAATACACAATTAGCCGAGCGCACCGATTATGAAAGTGAAAGCTACAACCAATTAATGATCGATTTGAATGATGTTCAACATCAATATGAAATTCACGGTGGGTATAATTATCAAGGCGAAACCGAACGTATTTTACAAGGATTAGGTTTTAAGCGGGAAGATTTCGGCAAGCTTACTGAAACATTTTCTGGAGGATGGCGTATGCGTATTGAATTGGCAAAACTTCTTCTTCAGAACAACGATATTTTGCTTCTCGATGAGCCTACTAACCACTTGGATATTGAGTCCATTCTTTGGTTAGAAGAATTTTTAAACGGCTATGCTGGAGCGGTTGTGGTAGTCTCGCACGATAAAATGTTTTTAGACCACGTAACCAATAGAACGATTGAAATTTCCCTCGGAAAAATCTACGATTACAACTATCCGTATTCAAAATACTTGGTACAACGTGCCGAATTGCGCGAACAACAACTTGCAGCACAGAAAAACCAGCAGAAGCAAATAGAAACCACCGAAAAGCTTATCGAAAAATTTAGGGCCAAAGCCAGTAAAGCGACGATGGCACAATCGCTGATTAAAAAACTTGATAAGATTGACCGTATTGAGGTGGATGAGGATGATAACAGTGTGATGAGTTTGTCGTTTCCCATTTCAGTAACACCAGGGAAAGTAGTTATAGAAGCTGAAAACATTTCAAAAACATATGGTAAAAACCACGTATTGAGCAATATTGACTTAAAAGTGGATCGGGACAGTAAAATTGCCTTTGTTGGTCAAAACGGACAAGGTAAATCTACGTTGGCCAAAATTATTGTAGGTGAAATTGAGCACCAAGGAAAGCTCAACTTGGGCCACAATGTTCAGATAGGGTATTTTGCGCAAAATCAAGCGGAATATTTGGACGGTTCAAAAACAGTTGAAGAAACAATGATCGACGCTGCCGATATGAAAACTCGTCCGCGTATTAGGGATATTCTAGGTGCATTTCTTTTTAGAGGTGAAGAGGTGGATAAATATGTACGTGTACTTTCTGGAGGGGAACGAAACCGCTTGGCCTTGGCAAAACTGCTATTAGAACCTTTTAATGTGTTGGTAATGGATGAGCCTACCAACCACTTGGACATTAAGTCGAAAAATGTATTAAAAGATGCGTTAAAAAGGTTTGAAGGAACCCTTTTGTTAGTTTCTCACGACCGGGATTTTCTTCAAGGCATGACCGATAAAATCTACGAGTTTAAAGACCAAAAAATTAAAGAATATTTAGGTGATATTGATTATTTCTTAGAACAACGAAATCTTGAAAACCTTCGCGAAGCTGAAAAACGAACGGTTTCAGAAAAGAAAGAAAAGCAAAAAGTTACTTCTGGAAAGGAAGATTACGAAATGCAGAAGAAACTGAAATCACTTCAGAATAAATTGAGCAATACTGAAAGTAAAATTAACAAGCTGGAAAAAGAAATTAAGGAAATTGATGTGGAACTGGCTGTAAATTATGACGAAACAATTGCAAAACCTAACTTTTTTGATGGCTATGAAGCCAAAAAGAAAAAGCTGAACAGTTTAATGGAAGAATGGGAATCTGTAACTTTACAGTTAGACGAGTTAAAATAATCATTTAAAAAACAGCACCGTTGGAAGAACACTTTTTTCAATGCCCATATTGCTGGGAGCAAATATCCATGCTTCTGGATCCTTCAGTAACGGCTACTTACGTAGAAGATTGCGAAATTTGCTGTAACCCTATTGAAGTTTCGGTTAGGTTTGAAAACGGCGAATTGGCTTCCTTTTCAGCAGTAAGCATAGAGCAATAATTTTTTTGGTATCTTTAAAAGGTATAATCTATTTTAACATGCTTTCTAGTTTTAGCTTTTCAGATACTACTGTTGGATTTCTTATTGAAGGAAATTTTGACACAGAGACCGTTAATAGTTTAATAATAAAAATTGAAAATAAATTAAAAACCTACGATAAAATTAATTTATATATTGAAGACATGGGAGTTGAATCATTTTCTATGCCCGCACTATTTAAAGAAACAGTTTTTAAGTTTAAGAACAGTGATAAATTTTATAAAGTAGCTTTGGTGAGTGACCGCAAATGGATTCATGCTTGTGCTAATCTTACTTCCTTTTTCACCTCATCTGAAACGCAAAATTTTACTTCAGAAGAAAGAATGAGTGCCATGTCTTGGATTGCTCAATAGGTTTTAATTTTTCCCACCCGTTAAACTACTTTTAAGCCCTTTTTCCGCATTAAGCCACAAATAGTTAAAGAAAGATTTAGTTTTATCTCTCTTAACCTCTCCAGAGCCTTCCCTAAAGTCGCCCTCGCTTTTATCACTGTCCTTTGAAACAAAAACATTAGCAATTGCCGATAAAAAACCGTTCTTTTTATCCCCTTTTTTATTCAATACGTTTATTTTAAACTTATCATAATTTATCTTTAAATCAACTTGTGATACTGTATTATTTCCATCAATGGTAAAGTAGGTTTTATTGGCTTCACCCTCTAATTGCACCTTAAGGTTTGGCACTGTAAAACTATTGACATCTTCAGCGGGCAAACTTCCTACATCGGCTTTAAAAAGAAATGCATCGTTAGGATTATTAACATCAAAGGTCCAATCGGTTGTAAAAGGTGTACTGTCCATAAAAATGGCATCTACTTTTATTTGTGTCTTTTTTGAATCTTTGTACGTATTACTAACGTTGCTAATATTAGCATTTAGGCTTTTAAAATTAATTGTTCCGCCTTTGTTTTCCTTTTTTACTTTTTCGGTATAAACGATTGCTGCGTTATCGATGTTTACTGAATCTAAAGTCAAATCAAACTGGATGTCTCTTAGCATTTTGCTAAAGAGTGGTTTGATGGTTTTATCATCTGCAACCAACTTATTTCTGTAAATATCCAATGAAGGGTTTTTTAATTTTACAGAGTTCCCAGAAATAAACAACTTTCTGTTTTGGAAACCAAAATCAACTTTTTTAACTAAAAATGAATCTATTTTTAGATTATAATGGTCTTTTTCCACTGGAATAATGCGTGCGTGTTCTGTTCTGGAATATTTGGTGTATAGGTGAATATCGGCAATGACTATATTTTTATTTTCTAACCGTAGGTTTTCAACCGTAACATTTTCATAATCGCTCACTTTTACAAAAACAGAGTCTGTTTGGGCTTTATAGGCTCCAAAAGCAACTGGCAATCTATTTTTAATTATTTTTTTATTGGTGGTAATAGAATCAACTTCAAGAGAAAAGTGGTTCGTAAAAAGCATTAGTGAATCTTTTTTGCCATCAAAAATGCTTACCCTAGCTTCTTCAATTTTTAAACGGTCTAAAAATATAGGCCTGTTCATAGTGATAACACCAGACTGTGCAGTATCCTTGTTTTTCTTTAGTTTATTTTTATAATACACAATGTCTGGTTTATTAATCAATATTTCATCGATATGAATTTTGTTATTAAGCAAGTAATCCCAATAACTAATATCATTAATAACCAATTTTTGTAATGAAATGCTTGTGTGCGTTTTACGGTCTTCTTTATTCTGAATTTTTACAGAAGGGTTGATGAGCGTTATAGTACCTTCATATATATCGAGCCTTAGATCATCATACGACTGGATAATATTTTCTGGTAATCGCGTTGCCAAAAAATTTTCTACTTTATTTTTCAGAAAATAATTGATTGCTATAATTCCACTAATAAAGAGTATTGATACCGAAACCAAGACGATTATAAAGACGCGTATTTTTTTTGTCATCACTTAAAAATACAAAACAGCATCTTTTTGAAGAAAACTTTATGAAAAGCTGTTAAATTTTGTTGTTCAATTGCTTGTTAGATTAAAAATCCTTTGTATCTTTGCCGTCCACATCGCGGGATAGAGCAGTAGGTAGCTCGTCGGGCTCATAACCCGAAGGTCACTGGTTCGAGTCCAGTTCCCGCTACTAGAGAAATCAAGCCTTCACAGAAATGTGAGGGCTTTTTTTATGTCTTGGGTACAACATAGGTACAACATTTAGGGCTTTTTCATTGACTAATTAGCTTTGATAATTATTGATATCATTTGTGTATGTATTTTATTTTGAGCTGACAGTTAACCTAATACTTTCTTTCTTTTAAGTAGTTGTTGCCTAAATAGAACCAAATCTATTTTTAATTGCTGCATACCATATCCTTTTAAGCTATAAACTTTTTTACGGCAACATTTTTTGTATTTAGGTTTTCCACATAACGGACATTCAATATTGGGTTGATGCTTAATACCACCTATCGAAGTTTCCAAAAGTGCAATTATATCTTCAAAATTTTCGAGGTCGAATTCCTCTTGATAAAATTGAGCGATTCCTTCAAAATGATGTTTGTATTCCCCATTTGCATACTCACCCGTTGATTCCTTGTAATGGTAATTGGCAAAAAAGGGATATATGACATTCCTGTAAAACTCTTCAAATGTAATTCCTCGCTTTTTGCTCTTTAAAAGTTTATGTGGAATATCCAAACAGCAAACGCCTTCTTTTGAGATATGATAATCCCAATCTCTATCAATTATTTGAGTTTTTTCTATTACGATAGGAATAGTGTATGGGTATTCAACTTTATTAATTAAAATGAGAATTTCAAATTGCCCCCAAAGTTTGCCTTTCTTATCGAGTACGCTAATTTTCCCTTCAAGAGCCAAATAACCAGGTTTAGGGCTATGCACATCCTTAAAAGAATAATACTTGCCCAAAAAGCTATCAATATCACAATTGAGATTTGTCTTAGTCATAGTTAAAATAAGGCTTGCTTTTGGATGCAATGGGGTATAAGTCTCTACTGTTCCTGTTTGGGTCAGGCAAGGTATTTATTGTTAATACTAGAACGCCCATATCGTTTTGAACAGCCAAGTTGTTATCTACCAAGTAGCGTTCCCAATCGAAATTGTATTGATAATATTTCCGTCCATCCTCATAATCGTGTATTTCTTTACTTCGTTGCTCAAAATACTTGTCTTTCCTGAGTTGGGTTGTTACATTGTGCCCTACCACAATTCCGCTGTTTTTGGCATTACTCTGCATTTTTGGTGCAAGGCTAGTATGCAAGCTACACGTAGTAACTTCCCCAGATTCGCCAATACCAGAATAGAACCAATCTACCTGTTTTGAATGACCTAAATCCAGTCCGGCCCTTGTGTGGATATCTTGTATGCCATTATCTTCAAAAAAGTCTTTGAGGTCGTTTTTTACAAAGTAAGATATCATTGAAAAAGATTTTAGCGCATCTTCTACTGCCTTCAATTTTTCAATATTCTTTCCGCCAAAATATACCATTAAGCCATCACCTTGAATACGATGAACATAGCCGCCACAAAGATTAACTGCAAAAATTGAAGCTCGAATGATACTTTCCGTTATCAATCGGACGGTACCTTTTGTAAAGTTATTAAAGAGCTTGGTGCTTTTCTTTACATCTATAAAGCCGGATATTATCCAATGCTCTTCAACCAAGTCTGTAGCTTTTAGATAAGTAAAGTCAGGATGACTTCCCAATGGTTGGTAGTCGAAAGTTTCTTTAACGCCCATTCCTTTAGCAAATAGTTTCATTTCGCGGGAAAGTTCACGTCCAGGAAGTTCATTTCTTAGTAATTTAAGATACTCGCGGTTGCTTTCCAACATAGGTTCACTAAGCCCGTAAATTTTGTTTGATTTTGTAGGGTCGTTCTCGACCGCTTTTTTAATTACATTTTTGTAGTCTTCAAATAAGTTCATTTTATGAGGTAATTTTAATTAATATGTAGGTTGAGGGTGCTAAAAGCATAAATTGTATGATTAATAGAACACAAGCCCATTTAAGTTTTCTGAATTTTGATTTTAACCCTTTTGAAAGGATATAAACCTGATTTCTTAAATCTTTTAAATTGCCTTTTTTAGTTTGGTTTTTTGAAAGGTCAAAAAATTCATCGGGCTCTTTCTGTCCTATACTAGCAAAATAATACAAGGATTCTATCTCTGATTTTGCCGAAAAATATGGCATACTAGCTAATGCCAATAGGATGAGACTACCCACACCGAGGGTTATGATTGCCGCCAAAAAAAACAATAAATAGTTTTCTTGATTGAGTAATTCTTGTATTTGAGTTATGAGCGTGATAGTACCACCTGTTATAAATGTATTGATGGCGATATATACCGCTGTTTTATTATTTACGCTATCGTAATAATGGTCTAGGCGATTTACAGTATATTCTAATCTTTCTTTTTCCATACAGTTAAATTTATTAACTAGGCTGATTCTTAAGATCCAGCCTAGTTGATTACTTGATAGCTTTTGCGACAGCCGATACAGCTGCCACAAATGTTACCACAGTAAGAATGGTAGAAATAACTTTAGCGTTATCCCCGTTTAAATGTAGACAAGTGTCCATTTTGCAAAGACTCAACTTGTCATTTTGAAATGAATAATTCATAGTCAAAATTTAAATTAGCCCAATTTCACAGCATTTGGGTTTCGCTGAAGTGTTACTTGCTTTTATCAGTAACACCTTTAAATTTTCTACCGCTGGTCTTTACATCCATAAATCTTCCTGAATCGGAATCTCTTTTAACGTAAAGCCCAGTTTTAGTGTTTTTAACTTGTGTTCTGCTTTTTATTGCACCGTGTCTGCGATTATCACCACTTTTTCCATTTGTTGCCATTTGTATTGTTTTATAGGTGCTACACTTTCATATGCTTTTAAATTTATTTTTTTTACCGTCATTTGGTAAATTTTTACGACATTGAAGCATATACTTAATGAATGAGGGTAGCTACAACTTCAGAAATAATAGAACAGCTTAACGCAATCGATATAAAGAGCCTCTTAAACAGGATGGAACTTTATACTCGTGATCGCTTTTATGACAAGAGTGACAGAAACAAAAAAGGCTTTCAGTTTCAAGATTTTTGTCATCAAACATTAACTAAAGCCTGTGATGGTACACGCAAATGGAAACCAGATAATTGCTCTTTTGAGAAATTTATATTTTGGGCTTTACATAGTGATTTAGATAGTTTTTTTAAACAGTTAAAAAGAAAAGGCGATGATTCTGATGAAAACCCTCAATCAGAATACATAATCAATATTCCAAATTATTCCGATGAAGAACCTACTGAAGACTTTAATTATGAAAAGATTGATGATGAAGTGAGATTGCAGCAATGGATAAAACAGTTGGAAGACCAAGGGGCGGACAAAGAGGAAGTAGAAGTGTTCGAATGCTTGGCAAATGGAATTGACAAACCAAAAGACATAGCGGATTTACTCGATAAACCAATCGATGTGATTTATACAATATCTAGAAGATTAAGAAGAAAAAAAATCAAATTCAACGAGAAGTGGACAAGCTTAAAAAAACAGTAAAGGAAAGTCTTGATAATTTTGACAAAGCGATTCCTGATAATTTGGTTAGGAAGCAGCTTGAGATGGAAGGTGTCGATTTAGATGAACAATCTTTATTACAAGATAAATTTATCAAGCAATTGAAATTTAGATTAAAGTCAAAGAGTATTGTATTGAAGAATGATAGTATGCTTGACAAAGCATCAAATTATTTTAAAGATGCTTTAACCAAAGGGCTAGATAAGCCTATTGCGTATATGAACAATTTAATTCAAACAAATCAATTACAAACACAATTCAGTAGATTGGAAAAAATGTCTGAAGAACAAATTAAAGACATTATTAAAGACCAAAACCTGATTGAAATTTTAGAAATGCTTGAGGAAGAATCAGAAGGGCAGTAACAAGGCCAAAGAAATATTACAACAAATCGGATTTGATGAAGTCACAGAACTTTCTATGAAAGATTTATTGGCTGGTTTTGATGTTATCTACATAGAAGAAGAATTAAATGGTTCAGACGGTGTCATCATTAGAGGTAAGTCAAAAACAATCATTAAGGTAGATACAAATATTTCTACCCTTCAGCGCAAAAGGTTTGTTGCTGCGCACGAATTAGGACACTTCTTTCTTCACGATAAATTGGAATTTCATTTGGACGATGAGAAAACTCTAAGCTGGAATAGATTAGAAGAAGTTCACAAAAGAGGTATTCAAGAAATTGAAGCGAACGATTTTGCAGGCGAGCTTTTAATGCCCGAACAAGTTTTTAGAGACTTCATTGCAAGAAAGCCATTTGGTCCAGATTTGATTAAAGAGTTAAGTGAGCGTTTCAATACCAGCTTAACTTCTGTAATATTTAGAATGTTAAGTTTGGAAATTGCACCTTTTTTCGTTGTTTTTATGGCCGACGGTGTTGTACGCTATTGGCGCAAAACGGAAGATTTTAAATGTTATACAAACGATATTACTAAAATTCAGCCACCAGAGTTTTCAGTTGCAAAAGAGTATATAAATTCAAATTATGAGTTTATCTATGAAGGAGCTGAGAAAACTCAATCTATTGAAAAGTCGACCTGGTTTAAATTAAATGACTGGGAAGAAGATATTGAGTTTAATGAATATTGCTTACCTACGAAAAAATACAAAACACTTATAAGTGTTATTTGGGAAGCATAGCTAATAGGTTTTTATAATCACTCAATCTAATATTTTTTCAAAAAAATCAAGGGATATTGTCTGCAACAGAATCCCTAATTTATAATCTATTTCTAAATACTGAAGTACTATTTGGAAATTGATAATAGAATTATCTAAAAGAGGAGTTTATTATCATACAATATAACCGCAATTTAAACTCGTAAAATACTTCCATCAAAAGACTACGGCATAAAGCC
>CEPR01008443.1_pt1 | contig 50646 bp, 39 predicted proteins | sample 530431 | NCBI WGS metagenome assembly CEPR01 (sample SAMEA2620078, study PRJEB7988) | marine metagenome | isolation source: saline water (ENVO:00002010), including
TGAACTTTAAAGATACTGGATCCACTGCTTTTTCATCGATGCTATTAGAAAGCTTTGGAGAAGCAGATAGAGCTGCTTTTGTAGCTGCGCGTAATGCAGGAAGGCTTGTAGATTATGAAGAAGAAATTTATGGTGAAAACGGTATTGTTAGTATTTCCAACTTCAGTATGAGTGGTGGTAGCGAAAAAACCAAATTTTTTGCAGGTGTTACACACAATAATGAAGACGGTATTGTAAAAAATACTGGATATGAAAAAACTTCTTTGAGATTGAATTTAGACCATACTCCACAAGATTTTCTAAAATTCACCTTAAGTACAAATTATATTTACTCTTCATCAGACCGTGGATTTTTTAATAATGATAACTCAGGAACAACGATTGGTATTGCTTTAACAGCAACTAGACCTTGGGATCAATTATTTCCAAATGAAAACGGGATTTACCCAGACCATCCCAATAACTCATCTAACCCTTTACAAACACGCGATTTAGTAACCAATAGGGAAACAGTAAACCGCTTGATTATGGGGGGTACTGCAAATCTAGACATTTATAGAGCTGATAATTCTAATTTAGAGTTGATCCTTAGAGGTGGTCTTGATTTTTATGGACAAAGCACACGAGCTATTTTTCCTAAAGAACTTCAATTTCAGAAACTATCTAACGGTGGTTTAAATGGAGTTTCTGCCCAGGGTGATACCCAGAATAAAAACTATAACCTTTCAGCCTTTTTAGTACACAACTATTTTACCGATAGTGATATTAACTTTAGAACGCAGTTTGGTCTAACAAGAGAGTATTTTGATCAAAATACACAGCTTATTACTGCTACAGGTCTTGTGGCTTCAGAAACCAATGTAGACCAAGCGGCAAACACAGGTGTAAACCAAACAAGGTTGTTGCAAGAAGATTCTGGTTTTTTTGCACAAGAAGAGGTTAACTTTAAAGATATGTTCATTGCTACTGTGGGTATTCGTGGAGATAAATCTTCGAATAACGGTAATGCTAACGAGTTGTTTTATTACCCAAAAGCATCCTTGGCAGTTAACTTGAATGAATTCGATTTTTGGAATGAGGGTTCTGCTTGGAATCAATTTAAGCTACGTGCAGCTTATGGAGAGGCTGGTAACTTCCCGCCCTTTGCTGCTTTGTTTACATCGTATAATGCCTTTTCTACCGATGGTATTTTAGGAATAAGCCTTATAGGTGTAAGAGGGGATGCCGATTTAAAATCAGAGCGTCAAAAAGAATTGGAATTTGGTACAGACATTGGCTTTTTCAATGGACGTGTTAACCTATCAGCAACTTATTACATTAAAACTATTGATGATTTAATTTTACAGGCTAACCTAGAACCTTCTACCGGTTTTACTACTCAGTTTGTAAATGCAGGTAGTTTAGAGAATAAAGGTGTTGAGATAGGCTTGAATACAACACCAATAGCTACCGATGATATTCAGTGGAATTTAGGTGTTAACTTCTTTAAAAACACTTCTGAAATTACCGAATTAAATGTGCCTGCATTTAACATTGGAGCTTTTGGAGCAAGTTTAGGAACCTTTAGAATTGAAGAGGGTAAAAGTGCAACACAAATTGTAGGATCTTACCCAGAAGGTCTTAGGGTAATTGGTGATGCAGAGCCAGACTTTCAAATGGGCTTTAATAGTGATTTAAGGTACAAAGACTTTCAGTTTACTATGCTATGGCAATGGAAAAACGGAGGTGATAACGTAAATCTTACCACATTATTGACTGACTTGAACAGAACCAGTCATGATTATGATGAATTTACTGCAGATCCTTCTGGAGAATTACCAAATGGTCAATATAGACCAGGAGCACCACCAGAAGTACATGTTGAAGATGCCAGTTATGTTCGTTTACGTGAAGTAGGGTTATATTATACCCTACAGAAAAAGAAATTAGCAGGAATTTTAGGTGGAAGTATAGATAGTATCAAGCTTGGAGTATCTGGAACAAATGTTCTTAACTTTTTCGACTACAATAGTTACGACCCAGAAGTATCTAACTTTGGTGGAGGATCAATTTTTACAGGAGTTGATGTATTGCCTTTCCCTTCTTCAAAAAGATTCTTATTTAATGTATCAGTTAACTTTTAAACATAAAAATGATGAAAAAATATATATATAAAATTTTGTTCTTTGCTTCGATAGTCGGGACGTTGGTTTCGTGCGAAGTGCAAGACTTTAATGATCTAAACAACGCTGAGGTAGATGCTTTTGAAGAAAACCTCACGCGTGGTGATTTGCAAGATCTCGTTGGGGGTATTCTTTACAGTTCTAGAGTTCGTTTAGGAACGTATTACGATGACTGTGGTGTTATTGGACGTGAATACTATCGTTTTTCAGGTTCCGAACCACGTTTTACAGGGGATCTCTTAGGTAGAGAAGGACTAACATTGGACAATAACACATTCTATATCACTGGCCCTTGGGGCGCACGTTATAGAACCGTGAAAAATGCTAATTTAATTTTAGGTTTTATTGATGGTCAAGATCTTTCAGCTCAATTTTCGAATGCTGAACTATCAGCTACAAAAGGTTTTCTTAAAACTTTTATAGCATACGAGCTTTTATTAAACCTAAACCTTACCTACCAAAATGGAATTAGACTTGACGTAGAGGATGAAAATAACCTCGGTCCATTTGTTTCTGAAGATGCTGCTTTAGCTGGAATTAGAGCCTTACTGGTAGAAGGCGCTAGTGACCTAGCTAACGGGGGCGGCTCATTTCCATTTATTTTATCAAGTGGATTTAACGGTTTTAATGACCCTGGATCATTTTTACAAGTAAACAGGGCGATTTCGGCTAGAGTTGCTGCATATCAAGATGATTATCCATCTGTATTGTCATTTTTGGATGACTCATTTCTGACTTTAGACGATTCAGCTTTAAATACTGGTATTTTCTACAATTTTTCTTTAGATCAAACAGATATTGTGAATCCGTTATTTCTTGCAATAGAAGGATTAACAGCAGCTAATGCACGAATTGTACAACCAGATTTTATAACCGATGCTGAAGCTGGCGACGAAAGGGTGGAAGATAATGTTGTAGAATTGCCCGAGCCTATAATGCAAGATGATCTATCAGGTAACTTTGCAGTTTTTAGGTATAAAACCAATGTAGATGATATTCCTATTATACGAAATGAAGAATTGATTTTGCTGTATGCTGAAGCTAACATCAAAAGTAATCCAACCGAAACTGTAAATGCACTTAATATTATTAGAAACAGTGCAGGTCTAGATCCTTATACAGGACCTACAGACTCAGCTTCGTTAACTGATGAGATGCTCACGCAAAGAAGGTATTCTTTATTTGCTGAAGGGCATCGTTGGATTGATATGAGAAGATTTAACAGATTAGGGGAACTTCCACTAGATAGAGCAGAAGACGATGTGTTTGCTCAATTTCCAATTCCTTTAACAGAGAATCAGTAATAGATAATTAGTCTTTATATAAAAAAACCCTTTCCAATTTGGAAAGGGTTTTTTAATGATAAACTTTTACTAAATTAATCTGCAGATTGTTCTGTTGCTTCCCTGGCTTGTTTTTCTTCTAATTTCCGTTGTTTTCTATCTGCTCTTTTCTTGGCAAATTTCACTTTTGCACGATTTACCAGATAGAACATAACCGGTACAATAATCAATGTTAGGAAGGTAGCAAATATCAATCCGAATATTACGGTCCAAGCCAGCGGACCCCAGAAAATAACGTTATCTCCCCCTATGTAAATGCCTGGATCATAATCTGTAAATAATCCGAAAAAGTCAATGTTTAAACCTACAGCCAATGGTATTAATCCTAGAACTGTTGTAATGGCTGTTAATAGTACAGGACGTAAACGTGATTTACCACCAGCAACAATTTGTTTAAAGTATTCTTGTTTGGTCAACAATTCATCTTCGTCCATACCCAGCTCTTCTTTTTTACGGTCAAAGAGTATTTGAGTATAATCTATTAATACAATCGCATTATTTACAACAATACCTGCAAGGGATATAATACCCATCATCGTCATAATAACTACGAAGTCCATTCCGAAAATAACTAAACCTAAAAACACACCAGCCAAACTCAATATAATAGCCGAAAGAATAATCATAGGTTTTGACAAGGAGTTAAACTGCGCTACCAAAATCAATAAAATGCCACCCATCGCATAGAATAAAGCTAAAAGCAAGAAACTCATATTATCTGCTTGTTCTTCCTGTTCACCAGTGAAAGCATAATTTATATCTTGAGGCATATCGTAGTTTTCCAACTCACTTTTAAGTTCGGTGACAATTTCTGTAGCATTATAACCTCCCAATACGTTGGAATATAAGGTAATTACCCTTTTTAAATCTTTTCTTTTAATGGAGCTAAAAGAAGAAGAGTTGCTCTTAGTTATTAATGATGAAATAGGAACTTGTATTAATTGTCCGCTGTTATTTCTAAATGTAACAGGCTGATTGAACAATGCACTTTCATCATATCTATATTGATCATCTAAACGAACATTTATGGGGTAATCATCATCACCTTCTTTATAGGTTGACACCTCTTCCCCATAGATAGATCGGCGTAGAGTTTGCCCTACTGCAGAAGTAGAAACTCCTAATTGACCAGCTTTTTCTCGATCTACACGGACATCCATTTCAGGTTTTGATTTGTTTACATCGATTTTTAGCTCCTCAATTCCGGCAACTCCAAGATTTTCTATGTAGCTACGCATGTTTTCAGCTTCGCGAAGCATCTCTTCGTAATCTTCACCGCTTAATTCAATATTGATGGGATATCCTACAGGAGGTCCGGCAGCATCTTTTTCCACAACAATTGAAGCTCCTGGAAATCCTTTTACAGCATCACGAACTTCAGATAAAACGGTACTACTTTTTACGCCGCGACGCAATTTAAATTCTTGCATGGAAAGGGTGATTTTTCCTTTATGAGGCATTTCGTTGCTTTGCCCAGCATCGGTTTGTGGGTTACCGGCACCTTCACCTACTTGTGAAATAGCCGATTCGACCATAAAGTTGTAGCCATCTTCATCTTCATATTTTTCAATGGCGCTGTAAACTTGATCTTCTATCTGTTTTGTTAGCTTATTTGTTTTTTCAATATCCGTCCCTTGCGGATATTCAATGTACGTTATAATTTGGTTGGGTTCATTTTCAGGAAAGAACAATACTTTTGGTTGTACTAAACCTACCAAAACAAAAGAAAGGATAAGCAAGCCAAAAGTTCCGAAGAAAAACATATAAGCCTTTTTTCCGCGAAGCGCAAATTTCAAAAACCGTTCGTAGAAATTTTCTAACTTTTTAAGGGATTTAAACTGAAAATAGTCCACAGCACCCGCCAAGAAGTACTTATATACCCATAGCATAATGGCGGCAAGAATACTTAAATTACCTATTCCACGAAGCCCTGCAATATCAAATACAAATCCTAAAATCAATAAAACGGCTCCTATTAACGCCAGAATAATACTCCGTGTAATTAATTTCTTCTTGGTGATTTCTTCCTCCTCTGTTTCCATAAACTTTGAAGTAAGCATGGAATTAATAATCAACGCTACAAACAATGAGGAACTTAATACAACTGAAAGCGTAATGGGGAAATAAATCATGAACTTACCAATAAGTCCTGGCCATAATCCTAACGGGAAAAAAGCCGCTAAGGTTGTTGCTGTCGAAGCAATAATGGGCCAAGCGATTTCGCCCATACCTTGTTTAGCAGCTTCTTTTCTAGACATGCCTTCGCTCATTAAAGAGTAGACGTTCTCTACCACTACAATACCATTGTCTACTAACATACCCAGCCCCATTACCAAGCCAAAAAGCACCATAGTGTTTAATGTAAATCCGAACGAGGATAGAATAAATAATGACAGCAACATAGATAATGGGATTGCAAACCCAACAAATAGTGCATTTCTAAATCCTAAAAAGAACATTAAGACCAATACTACCAAAATGACCCCAAAAATGATGTTGTTTACCAAATCATCTACCTGGTTTTGAGTTTTTATGGACTGGTCGTTTGTCAACGAAATATGAAGTCCTTCGGGCAAATAACTTTCCTGTTCGGTTTCAATTATTTCCTTAATATTTTCAACAGCCTCGATCATATTTTTTCCAGCACGCTTTTTAACATCAAGCATTACTACTGGGCTGTTGTATTCACGTGCGTAGGTGGTAGGATCTTCTTCTTTAAATTTAATGGAAGCGATATCTTTTAAGAAAACATTTCCGCCATCTCTTTTTACAATTATGTTTTCAAGCTCTCTGGGATTTTCTATTTCACCAAGGATACGGATGTTTTTTTCAATTCCATTGCTGATCACATTTCCACCGGAAATGGTGGTGTTTTCTCCCCTAACCGCATTGATAATATCTGTAAAACTTACTTTTGAGGCAGTCATTTTATAAATGTCCACCGCAATTTCTACTTCTTTGTCTTCTACACCTCTAATGGTTGCTTCTTTAATGGGAGCGAGCAGTTCAATTTTATCCTGAAGGTATTCAGCATAATCCTTTAATTGCTGTACCGGATAGTCCCCTGTTAAGTTAATGTTGAGGATAGGTTGTTCTTCAGAAAGGTTTAAATCAAAAACATTAGGTTCTACTTTAGCTCCATTGTCTAACGTAGGCCAGGTAGTTTCGGCTTTTACTTGATCTACTTTGTCCTTTACCCGCTGTTTTGCTGTTGGAATGGCTACATCTTCTTCAAACTCAACAATTACCATCGAGTAATCCTGAAGTGTTGTTGAGGTTATTTCGCGAACGCCACCAATATTATTGAATTCTTCCTCAAGCGGTTCGGTGATAAATTTCTCAACATCTTCAGCTGAGTTTCCTGGATTGATAGAACTTACATAGATCTTGGTTTCTACAATTTCAGGGAACGATTCCCTTGGCATGGTGTAATATGAAAATACACCTAGAAATAAAATAATGGCGATAATAACATACACCGTCATTTTATTATCGATAGCCCAAGAGGATATGCTAAATTCTTTATATGTGTTCTTGCTCATAATGCAAAGGGTTGTTTAGTTTTTGGTAGTTACTTTCTGGCCGTCCCGTACGCTTTTTGCTCCTTCAAGAATTATAATTTCACCATCATTTAAACCGCTCTTAATTTCAATTCTATTGTCGTAATTAAGACCAGTCTCTACTATAACACGCTTGGCTGTACCAGTAGAATCCGTAACAGGTTCATATATAAAAGCAATAGTTTCTCCATTTGAGTTTTCTTGAAGAATGCTCTCTGGGATGGTAATTGCATTTTCGTTGGTATAATCGTTAAGTCTTACCGTAGCGATGAGGTTAGGTTTTACTTTATTGTCCTTATTTGGAATGGCAATCTCTACATCAAAAGTTCGGTTGTCGGGATTAATGTAATTGCCTACTTGACGCACAGTCCCTTTATATTCTTCACCAATGGAAGATAGGCGTACGTTTACTTCGGTGCCTTTTTCAATACTGTTCAGGTAATTTTCCGGCAAGGAAGCTTTTACGTACATATCGCTCAGGTTCACTAAACGAATCACTTCGGTCTGGCCTTGATTTACCACTTGTCCTTGTTCGGCAATAACGTTGTCAATTACACCAGCAAAAGGAGCCGTAATGATTGTTTTGGATAATTGCGACCTTATTTGCTGTGCTGCTTTATCTGCAGCTTCGTAATTTGCTTTTGCTTCTAAATATTGAATTTCTGAACCAATTTTCTGGTTCCACAACCGTTGTTGGCGTTCAAAAGTAGTTTTTGCCAAGGCCACTTGTGTTTCTTGTTGTGCCAATTGACTGGAAAGTCCGCCATCATCAATTTTAGCTAGTCTTTGTCCTTTTAAAACACGCTGACCTTCATTAACATACACATTTGTCAAAACGCCTGAAAATTCTGGATAAATAATGATATTTTGGTCTGTTTCTACATCTCCCTGCACTTCAACAAAATGTTTAAAAACAGTATCATTAATTTTTTCGGTACTTACTAAAAGTGCGCGATCGTGTTTTTCTTCTTTTTCGATAAATGTATTAAGCTTATCTATTTTGGCTTTTAATTCCTTTTGTTGGGTTGATAGCTCGGCTTTTTTAGCTTTTATTTCGGTTAGATTACCCTTTTCAATAAGTGAATCTACAGAGCCTTCTTTGTTACCACAGGAAACTGCTGTAATTGTGATTAATAATAGGTATATGAACTTTTTCATAATTGTATGGGTTGCGGTGTTTCTTAGTTGTTTTTGTTTTCAGGATATTTTGTTGTATCCAATAAGTTTTCAAGTTCAGCTTTTGTGTTTATCACTTCAAGCATAGCTTGTAAGTAATCTTGTTGTGCTTGAAAGAGTTGCTGTTGTGCTTCGCTCAACTCGAAACTGGTTGCAATTCCTTCAAAAAATTTAATGCTGTTTTTGTTTTCGATTCGCTCTGCTAGTTCTAAGTTGCGTTCTTTATTCTCGTAATTTTCCAGTGCGAATTGATATTCATTACGAGCATTTGCCATTTCAAGTTTTACTTGATTTTTAGTTTGCTCTAACTCTAATTTTGCTTGCTCAAACGCTATTTCTCTTTGTGCTGTTTTGGCACTTCTCATACCACTACTGAAAATGGGGATGCTTAAATTTATACCCAAAACGGATTGTGTAAAATAATCTTGGCTGCTATCAAAAAATGTGAATTCATCACTATACCCAGCAACCCCATAATTAACAAATGCAGAAAGGGTGGGTAGCGCTTTACTTTTTTCAAGTTTTACTTCAACTTCTGAAAGGTTAGCTTGGTCTTCAGCAATGCGGTAATCAATATTTTCTTCAACATTAATTTCTTTTGAAAGAAGCAATAAGTTAAAATTTTCCTCGCTAAGTTCACTTAAATTATCTGTTACCGTAATTTCATCTTCAACAGGAATTCCCATTGTTACTTTTAGCATATCATAAGCAATGGCTTGCATGCGAATGGAGTTGTTAAGGTTAGCCTCTAAGTTTAAAAGAGTAATTTCTAGTTGTTCTGCGTCCTCCTCTTCAGCTAATCCGTTTTCAAAAATCTTCCGTGTATCGCTCAGGTTTTTTTCAACAATGGCGACATTTCTCTTTAAAATTTCTACACTTTCGGTTGCCAACAGCACATTTCCGTAGGCATCGGTTATTGCTTTTTTAACTTCTAAGTCGGTTTTTACTTTTGCGTTTTCAGAAATTTGCAAGAGTGTTTTTGCAGATTGAACGCCGACAATATAAGAGCCGTCAAAAATCAATTGGTTCCATGTTCCGGTAGCATTTACACTATGTTGGGTTCCAAACGTAATGGGAACAAATGTCCCGGGCTCTCCTCCAGCAACTTCTCCAGGTATCAAGGTTACGGGTTGTTTAAGGTTATTGGTGTAGTTGGCCTCTCCGCTAATTTGTGGCAAACCTTGTGCAATAATTTCCCACTTTTGCTTTAAAGCAATGGCAACGTCTTTTTTAGCTATACGCGAATTATATCCATTTTCAAGGCCATACAGGATGGCTTCTTCTAATGTAAATGTCCGCTTTTCAACACGAGTTGAATCTTGAGCGTTTGCCAAAATAGCACAAAGGGAAAAAGCAATTAAAAAAATATGTTTTTTCATTAATTTGAATTCTCGTTAATAAATTTATTGAGTGTTTGCAGCCCTTTTGAAGTTACAATGCCACGTAAATGATACTCCAAATAATCTTCCATTAATTGAGTTTTTGAAAATTGAGAAACTGGAAAAAGCGTTTCGTCATTTATACTATCGATACCAGAAAAATAGAGTTTGGAAATAAAATCAACATCAATATTTTTCCTGTAAACGCCTTTTTCAACACCCCTTTTTAAATTTTCGACAGTACATGCTGCCATGTTCGCATATTTTTTTGCCTTAATCATGGAATAAACCTCAGGATAGTATTTCTGAAGCTGGTATTGAGGTGATGATTTTTCGTTTTTTAATTGAAGCATTACAAACTTTTTAATTTCATATAACTCTTCAATTGGATCTTTCTTCTCTAAGAGTATGTTGTCAATACCGCAGCTAATTCCTTCAAAAACCATTAAAACCGATTCTTTAACAAGTTCTGTCTTGTTTTTAAAATGCGTGTAAATGGTCTTTTTTGAAATGCCCATTTCATGGGAAATATCGTCCATAGTAACACTCTTAAAACCAAGAGATAGGAACATTTCTGCCGCCTTTATAATAATCTTTTCCTTCATAATTCGGTGCAAAGATATAGAAAGGAAACTCTAAGAACAAAAAAAGTTTCCAAAGTTTTACTAATATTTAACAGTTTAATTCCACAAAAAAGAGAAGATGTCAACTTTTTCGAGTTTTAAGGCAACGGTTTATTCGGCAACTTGTATTTTAGCGGCAAATTTTCAGCATCATGGAATTACTCGAAAAATATAAAATTGCGCTTGCCGAAGAATTACAAAAAACCGTGGAGGTAAAAGAGCCGGAACAGTTGTATGAGCCTATTCAATACATTGTAAACATTGGTGGTAAGCGATTGCGACCGATTCTTACTTTATTAACCTGCGATTTTTTTGGTGCCGATTTTAAAAAAGCTATGCCAGCAGCTTTGGCGATTGAATTGTTCCATAATTTTTCATTGATCCATGATGATATTATGGATAAAGCCCCGTTGCGCCGCGGAAAAGAGACAGTTCATGAAAAATGGGACTTAAATACCGGTATTTTGTCTGGCGATGCTATGTTGATACTTGCCTATCAATTATTTGAAGAATACGAACCTGAACTTTTTAGGGAGCTGGCAAAACTTTTTAGTAAAACAGCCATTGAAGTTTGTGAAGGGCAACAATACGATGTCGATTTTGAAGACAGGGACGATGTCACCATCGAGGAGTATATTAAAATGATAGACTATAAAACGGCAGTTCTACTGGGGGCAGCTATGAAAATGGGTGCAATCGTTGCGGGAGCTTCTGAAAATTGTAAAGAAAATATGTACAAGTTTGGAAGAAACTTAGGAATTGCTTTTCAATTGCAAGATGATTATTTAGATGTTTTCGGAAATCCTGAGTCGTTTGGGAAGCAAGTAGGTGGTGATATAATTGAAAACAAAAAGACGTTTTTATATTTAACGGCATTGAATAGTAGTGAAAAACTTCAGGCTGAAGAGTTAGAGCATTTATATACAATTAACCCTAAAAACCCTTCCGGTAAAATTGAAGCGGTAACTCGAATATTTGACGAGTCGGGTGCTGCTGAAAAAACACAGGCCGAAATTTCGAAATACACCCAAAAAGCCAATCAAATTTTAGAAGAGATTAAAATTTCGGAAGAAAAGAAATCTGAATTACGCGAATTTGGAGAATGGCTTATGAAGCGAACTTTTTAAAAATAAAAACGGACAAACGGTGACCAAGCCGTAGTGTAAATGTCTTCATCATCATTAAATAGCACATTGTATCTAGCTCCAATTGTTACGTTCCCGTTTCTGTAGCCAACACCTGTAAAGAGAGCTGTATTCCAGAAGTTGTCTTTAAAATTTCCACCTTCCAATTCGATAGTTTGGTTAACTCTTAGCTGTTCCAGTTCAGCTGAAAGCTGTATTTCTGGAATAGGGTTAAAAAGTGTGATTAAACTGGCACCGTAAAGCGTAGTGTTAAAATTATCACCGGATTGGTAACTAAACTGCAAGGCTGGCCCCATACTAAAATAACGGTTAAAATCATAAATCGCACTGGGTGAGATTGTTCCACTAAAGTAGCCATTGCCAAAGCTTATGCCTAATCCACCCCCAAAGCGAACATCATCCCAGAAATTGTTTTCGGGCTGTGCCTGAACACCAATTTGCCCGAAACTTAGATTTGAAAAGAATAAAATAGAACTAGTTAAAATGGTTAAGCAGGCCTTTTTCATTAGGAAATATTTAAGATTTCAAACGGTATAAATATACGTATTACAATCGCCTATTTATTGTAATTGTTGTATTTTTGTACCGTTTTATAAAATGAAACCCTTGTATTCCAATTATGGATAGATATTCTTTTCTAAATGCGGTACACCCTTCGTACATCGCAGAGCTTTACGATAAATACTTGCAATACCCAGACAGTGTAGAACCTAGTTGGCGCGCTTTTTTTCAAGGTTTCGACTTTGGAATTGAAAACGGATCGCTGGAAGCAATCGGCATTGAGCAAAATGGTGAAATACCTGAAGGTTATTTCAAGGAATTCCAGGTTATCAAATTAATTGATGCTTACCGATCACGAGGGCATCTCTTTACTAGAACAAATCCGGTTCGGGAAAGAAGAAAATATACACCGAAGTTGGATATTGAAAACTTCGGGTTATCGCAAGATGATCTTCAGACTTCTTTTAAAGCAGGCGAAATACTTGGTATTGGCGAAACGACATTAGAGGAGATTATAGGGCACCTCAATAGAATATATTGCGATTCTATTGGGATTGAATATATGTACATTAGAAAGCCTGAAGAAATACAATGGATTCAAGATAAATTGAACGTCAATGAAAATCAGCCGAAATTTTCAGAAGACAAAAAGAAGCATATCCTTAAAAAACTAAACGAAGCCGTCGCTTTTGAAAGTTTTTTACACACAAAATATGTTGGCCAAAAACGTTTTTCACTGGAAGGTGGAGAAAGTTTAATTCCTGGTTTGGACGCCTTAATTGAGGGTGCTGCGGAAAAAGGAGTTGAAGAATTTGTAATGGGAATGGCGCACCGAGGCCGTTTAAGTACCTTAACCAATATTTTTGGTAAAAGTGCAAAAGATATTTTCAGTGAGTTTGACGGGAAAGATTACGAACAAGTTGTTTTTGATGGTGATGTTAAATACCACTTAGGTTGGACTTCTAAACGAAAAACCGATAGCGGTAAAGAAATTAACCTTAACATAGCGCCAAACCCTTCACACCTCGAAACAGTTGGAGCTGTAGTTCAAGGTATTGCGCGTGCAAAACAAGATGACCATCACTTAGAAAATCCGGAAAAGGTATTGCCAATTGTAGTTCACGGAGATGCAGCTATAGCAGGACAAGGCATTGTGTACGAAATTGTACAAATGGCACAATTGGAAGGTTATAAAACCCAAGGTACTATTCATATTGTTGTAAATAACCAAGTTGGTTTTACCACAAATTACCTTGATGGTCGTTCATCTACGTATTGTACCGATGTTGCAAAAGTGACGCTTTCACCGGTGCTTCATGTAAATGCTGACGATGTAGAAGCGGTGGTACATGCGATGCTTTTTGCATTAGAGTTTAGAATGAAGTTTAAACACGATGTGTTTATTGATTTACTGGGGTATAGAAAATATGGGCATAACGAAGGTGATGAGCCTAAGTTTACACAGCCAAAATTGTATAAAGCAATTTCAAAACACCAAAACCCCCGTGATATCTATTCAGAAAAATTGATTAAAGAAGGGGTAATAGATAAAGAGTACACTAAAAAATTAGAAGAAGAATATAAAAATAAGTTAGAGGAGAACCTTGAGGATTCCCGTAAAGAAGAGAAAACGGAAATCAGTGCCATTATGCAAGAGGAATGGGAAGGTTATACGTATGCAGAAGAAGACAAGATGATGGAAGAAGTGGATACTACTTTCGATCTTGATAAAATGACAGAAATTGCCGAAATTATTACGAAACTTCCAGAGGATAAAAAATTCCTCCGTAAAGTATCCAAGCTTATTAAAGCACGAAATAAAATGTACTTTGAAGATAATAAGCTGGACTGGGCAATGGGTGAGTTGTTGGCATATGGAACTTTATTGGCAGAAGGACACGATGTTCGTATAACTGGACAAGATGTAGAAAGAGGAACATTCTCTCACAGACACGCTGTAATTAAAGCTGAAGAAAATGAAGAAGAAGTGGTGTTGCTCAATCAGTTAAATGATGAACAAGCTCATTTTTATATATACAATTCCTTGTTATCTGAATATGCCGTTGTTGGGTTTGACTATGGTTATGCCATGGCAAGTCCTATTACCTTATGTATTTGGGAAGCACAGTTTGGCGACTTCAGTAATGGAGCCCAGATTATGATAGATCAATACATTTCAGCAGCAGAAGATAAATGGAAACTGCAAAATGGGTTGGTAATGTTATTGCCTCACGGGTATGAAGGACAAGGAGCTGAGCACTCTTCGGCAAGAATGGAACGGTACTTACAATTATGTGCAAAAGACAATATGTTTGTTGCAGATTGTACCACACCAGCAAACTTTTACCACTTGCTTAGAAGACAAATAAAGGTAGATTACCGTAAACCATTAATTGTGTTTACACCAAAAAGTTTATTGCGTCATCCAAAAGTGGTTTCAACCAAAGAAGAATTGGCCAATGGAACATTCCAGATGGTAATTGATGATCCAGATGCAAAGGCTTCAAAAGTAAAAACATTAGTTTTTGTAACTGGTAAATTTTATTACGACCTTTTGGAAGTTAAAGAAGAAGAAAAACGTGACGATGTTGCTTTGGTTCGTATCGAACAATTATTTCCGCTACCAACCGAGCAGATGAAGAAATTAATGAAAAAATATAAAAACGCAAAAGATGTAGTTTGGGCACAAGAAGAGCCTAGAAATATGGGAGCTTACTCACATATATTAATGCATTTTGAAGAAGCACGCGACTTTAGGGTGTGTAGCCGAAAAATGTATGCGGCGCCTGCTTCAGGAAGCAGTGTAAGGTCTAAGCAGCGGCACCAAAAAGTTATTGAAAGCGTTTTTGAAACTAACGAAAAATAATACTATTATATAATATCCGTAACAGGTAAATTAAATTACTATGGCATTAGAAATGAAAGTCCCATCACCGGGAGAATCCATTACCGAAGTAGAAATAGCACAATGGCTAGTTGAAGATGGCGATTATGTAGAAAAAGATCAAGCCATTGCAGAGATTGACAGTGATAAAGCAACTTTAGAATTGCCTGCTGAAGCAAGCGGTGTCATTACCCGTAAAGCCGAAGAAGGCGATGCAGTAGCTGTAGGGGAGGTGGTTTGCCTAATCGATACCGAAGCTGAAAAGCCAGGCGGTTCAGATGAAGATTCTGATAAGGAAAAAGAGTCAGAAGATAAAGACAGCGATAAACCTGAAGCAGAAACAGAAAAACCTTCTAAGCCTTCTACACAATCGCAAGAGCAAGATAAAAAAACATACGCAACAGGAACTCCTTCTCCTTCTGCCAAAAAGATTATGGACGAAAAAGGAGTGGATGCCAAAGACGTTAAAGGTTCTGGGCGTGACGGTCGTATTACAAAAGACGATGCCGTTAAAGCAAAACCTTCTATGGGAAGCCCTGGAAAAGGAAATAGGGGGACTGAGCGTAAAAAGCTTTCTATGCTAAGGCGTAAAGTTGCAGAGCGTTTAGTTTCAGCAAAAAATGAAACGGCGATGCTTACAACCTTTAACGAGGTTGACATGAGCCCAATTTTTGAATTGCGTAAAAAGTATAAAGAAGACTTTAAGGAAAAGCACGGCGTAAGTTTAGGTTTTATGTCTTTCTTCACTTTGGCAGTAGTAAGAGCTTTGGATATGTATCCAGATGTCAATTCTATGATTGATGGTGATTACCAAATAAAGTATGATAATAAGGATATTTCTATAGCGGTTTCTGGTCCTAAAGGATTGATGGTTCCGGTTATAAGAAATGCAGAAAACTTAAGCTTTAGAGGTGTTGAGGACGAAGTGAAACGATTGGCACTCAGAGCCCGTGATGGAAAAATTACGGTTGATGAAATGACTGGAGGAACCTTTACCATCTCAAACGGAGGTGTTTTCGGAAGTATGCTTTCAACACCGATAATCAATCCGCCGCAATCAGCGATTTTAGGGATGCATAATATTGTAGAACGTCCAATTGCAAAAGATGGAGCCATAGCCATCGCGCCAATTATGTACGTAGCCTTATCCTATGATCACAGAATAATTGATGGAAAAGAATCTGTGGGATTCTTGGTTGCTATTAAAGAAGCCTTAGAAAGCCCTGAAGAATTGTTGATGAATAATGATGTTAAAAAGGCCTTAGAGTTGTAAGGTACTATCTATATATAATAAAAAAAAAACACCCGGTTTTCACCGGGTGTTTTTATTTAATTAGTTAGTTGAAACATTAACATAAAAATTAAGAAACAAAATAATTAACAATATTTAGTAATACAATAGAAACAACCACCACAACTAGAAAGATAAAAATCCTCTTTTTGTTTTTTTCGTTTTTGCCGTTATCATCTTTAAACACCATGTTAACATTCAGTGGGTAAATGTCAGAAAATAAATACAAATATAAAATACGTAGATACACGTAATTACACTCAAAATGATGTTTTTACAGCATTTTATCGTGGTTTTCTTTGGCCCAAATGAGCAAGCTGTTTGTTTTGGGCTCTAAGTTTAACTTAGAAATTATATTACTTCTGTGCTTTTCAACTGTTCGGTGAGAAATAAAAAGAAGTGATGCTATTTCCTTATTGGTTTTATCGGTAGCAATAAGTTTTAAAATCTTTTTTTCAGAAGGCGTTAATGCGTTTAGTGAATTATCCGAAAAAAGCACGCCATCTAACAATTCCTTTATTTTTGGGCTAAAATATTTATCTCCATTTGTAACGGTATTGATGCAGTTTTCAATTTCTTCTAAGGCAAATTCTTTTAAAACATAACCGAAAATGTTCAATTCTTGTGCTTTTAAATAGAGCTCTTTTTCTTTGTGCAATGTAATAAGTACTATTTTAGTTGTAATGGAATTCTCTTTGCATTTTCTTGCAATTTCAATTCCGGACATATGGGGCATTTGTATGTCTAAAATTGCAATACTGGGCTTTTCTTTTGCGATTAAGTTGTAAGCATCCCTTCCATTGTGGGCGCTGGCAATGATATTGTATTCTTTTTCCAACAAAAAATCATTCAGTCCTTTGAGTAAAAGGGGATGGTCATCGGCTGTTATTATGCTTTGTTTGCTCATGATACTGGAAATTGAAATATAATTATAGTGCCGTTGTTTTTTATTGATTTTACCTTCATTTGCCCATTTAAAAATCGGGTTCGTTCCAATAACGTTTTTAAACCTAACGACGTTACATTTTGGTATTTTTCTGTAAAATCAAAACCTACACCGTTATCTTTAATGGAGATCACAATGTTTCCCGTTAGCTTTTTAATGGTTACTTTACTGGCTTCGGCTTTTGCGTGCTTTAAAATATTGTTAAGCGTTTCCTGTACAATCCTGTAAATATTTACTTCTTGTTCTTTGGTGAACAAGTTATCGATATTATCTATTTCTGAAGATATAAAAAGCGTTGTATTTTCATCTATTTGTGTAAGTGTGTATTCTATGGCCTTGGTAATGCCCATTTCCTGAAGTTGAAAAGGGTGCAAGTCCCTTGAGATCGTTCGTACTTCGTCTATAGCATCATCTACCATTTTTTTTGTGTCATCATCTCCTCCTACTATTTTATTTTTAATGAGCAATAAGCGTTGCCCAAGCCCATCGTGAAGATCTTTGGAAATACGTTTGCGCTCTATTTCTTGAGAAACCAATAATTTTTGACTGAATTTTTCTTGTAGCTCTTTGTTGCTTTTAAGGTAACGTTGATTTCTATAAAGCAATATAAGTCCAAAGGTAAGGACCAGTGCTAAACTGGAGAAGAAAACTATTTTTTTAAAGTTTTCATTGTCTTTTTCCAGTAGCTGAATGTTGGTGTTTTTTTCAACTAACTTTTTTTCCTTTTTTTCTGTTTCATATAGGGTTTGATAATAGGCTAAAAACTGGGCAGTACCTTTGTTGTAAATAGAATCGCGAAGATCTAAATAGGAATTTTTATTTTCAAGGCTTTTCTTAAATTGTCCCCTTTCTGCATAAATATTGGAGAGCAATAGGTGCGAACTCATTATATCGTCTTCGTGGCCAACAGCTTTTGAATACCGTAATTTCTCTTGTGCATATTTTAGTGCTTCCTCATAAAGACCTACAGCGAGGTAATACCTTGCTTTGGCGCCATTATAGCTTATGTTTACAATACGATCTTCTTTTGCTTGGTCAATCCATTGCTCAAGTTCTTTTATGTAGTCCCTCGCTTTTATTAACTCGTTGTTATCTATATGATATTCGGCAAGACTTGCGTTAATATTTATATGGTTTGCATAGTCTTGTTGATTTGGATCTGTTTCGTTGAGCAGTGAATCTGCTTTCAATAGATATTTAATTTCAAGTTCTTTGTTTCCTGTTTTATGGTAGTCGATAGATTGATTGTAGTATTCTGTAATTATATATTTCTTGTTGTCTAACTGCTTAAGGGTTTCAATCAATTTTTCACGTTCTTTTTCGGCTTTATCATAGAACCCGTTCATACTGAACATTGTGATAATCCCTTGTCTGGCGTGAAGCATATACTCGTATTCTTTTCGCTTTTCGTAAAAACGATATGCTTTCTCATAAAATTCACCTGCGGCAACAAACTTTCCAATGTTTGAATAAGCTTGCCCGCTAAACAAATATGCGTCTGCTATATAAATAGAATCTTTCTCTGAAAAATTATTGATTGCTGTTTCATAATCCTCTATTGCTTCTTTGACATTTAGTTTAAGGTTGGCTCTCCCTCTTTTTAAATAAAGCCCACCCAATAGAAAACTGTCCTTAATTTTGTATTTATGCGCTAAAACACCATCGATTATCCGTATAGCTCTTCGGGGTTCGTTTTTGTAATCTGAAAGTATTGTTTGTAGGTTCATGGCTTTTTTTGCCGCTAATTCAACACTATCAACTTTTTTTGCCAACTCAATATACTGGTTGCTGTAAGAAACAAACACATTATTATCTACCCCATAACTTTTTGAGAGAACAGAGTCGATAGCTTCTAATTTTTCAGGAATGCTGGTGGCTGTGCGTGCTTTGTTTTTGTAAAAGGATATATCTTGTCCACTACCCACAAACGGGCATAGCAATAACATGGCAAATAATACAAAACACTTTTTTTGCATTGTTTTCAATAAGTTAAAGGGAGTAATTAAAATTACTAAAAATTAATCAGGGACAAAATTTAAAATGAAAACTTATTTTAAATACACGCAGTTTCTTCCATAATCAATTACTGCACGAAACTGTTTTAAAAAATCGGCGCCAATAATCCCGTTTACTGAAGTTTCTTCAGCTTGCTCCAGGGCTTGGTTTACATGTGAAAGATCGAAAACCACAAAATCCATGCTGCTAGAGCTCCAGCTTTCAATGGCTATTTTGTTTTTTCGGGTAATTTTTGTTTCCATGTTTATAGCTCCAGCCCCTGCAGCTTTAATTTCACTGTCTTCACTTTCCATTGAAAAGTAGGTGATCTCATCAAAACCAATACAGCTGGTTGAAGCACCTGTATCTAAGATAAATATTCCCGGGATTCCATTTATTTTAGCAGATAATTTATAATGCCCTGTCGCTAATTTTTTTAAAGGAACTCTGTAAAAATTTTTCTCTTCAAGAAAGGCTCGTAATTGCATGTATTGTTTTTTGTAAAGATAGCCAACAAATTTAAGTAGCTTTGCAAATATGCTAACAGATACACACACCCATTTATATAGCGAAGCTTTTGATGAAGATAGAGAGCAAATGATGAAACGCTCAATCGATGCAGGTATTGAGCGGTTTTTTATACCGGCAATCGATTCTGGCTATGTAGAAGAGATGTATGAACTGGAAAAAAACTATCCAGGCCAAGTTTTCTTAATGATGGGATTGCACCCCACTTCGGTAAAAGAAAATTATGAGGACGAATTGGCTTATGTAGAAAAACAATTTGAAAAACGTAGTTTTTATGCCGTGGGCGAAATAGGGGTTGACCTATATTGGGACACTTCTACCTTGGCCATTCAGCAAGATGCCTTTAAAAGGCAAATTCAATTGGCTAAAAAACACAAATTACCCATTGTGATTCATTGCAGGGATGCTTTTGATGAGGTTTTTGAAGTCTTGGAAAGTGAAAAAGATGACGATCTCTACGGGATATTCCACTGTTTTACTGGGACAAAAGAACAGGCAGAAAAAGCCCTATCCTATAACATGAAACTAGGCATTGGGGGTGTGGTAACTTTTAAAAATGGTAAAATTGACCAGTTTCTAAGCGAAATTGACCTAAAGCACATTGTTTTAGAAACCGACTCCCCTTATTTATCACCCACGCCATATCGGGGTAAACGAAATGAAAGTAGTTACTTAAAATTAATTTGTAAGAAAGTAGCTGAACTGTACGGCATTTCAGAAGAAGAAGTAGCTAAGGTAACTACTCAAAACTCAAAGGAAATATTCAGTATTTAATATAAACGCAGAATGTACAAAAAACCAAACATACTTCTTATATACACTGGTGGAACTATTGGTATGATCAAGGATTTTGAAACAGGAGCTTTGCGTAATTTTAATTTTGACGACCTTTTAAAACACATACCAGAACTGAAATTGCTGGACTGCGAAATAAGTACTCGAAGTTTTGAGGAGCCAATCGATAGTTCAAACATGAGTGCGAAATACTGGACGATGATAGCTGGTATAATAGAGGAGAATTATGCAGATTTTGATGGGTTTGTAGTATTGCATGGTAGTGATACTATGTCATACACCGCTTCGGCACTCAGTTTTATGCTAGAAAACTTAGCCAAACCCGTTGTTTTCACCGGGTCTCAACTTCCCATTGGCGACTTACGGACCGACGCAAAAGAAAATTTGATTACTTCCATTCAAATAGCATCGCTACAAGAAAAAGGAAGATCGGTTATAGCTGAAGTATGTTTGTATTTTGAATATAAACTATACCGCGCCAACCGGACCACAAAAATAAATGCCGAGCATTTTGAGGCTTTCGCTTCTTTAAATTATCCACCATTGGTAGAAAGCGGGGTAAACCTTTTTGTTAATCACGAGGCATTATATAAGCCCAACCGAAGGAAAAAATTAAAGGTGCATAAAAAAATGGAATCCAATATTGTGCTTTTAAAAATGTTTCCGGGCATCGACATCTCTACCGTTGAACATATTTTTGCTTATCCTGAAATGAAGGGTTTAGTTCTTGAAACATACGGAAGTGGCAATACAACTAATGAAGAATGGTTTTTAAATGCATTAAAAAAAATTATAGCAAACGGGATTCCTGTCATCAATGTAACGCAATGCTCTGGTGGAAGTGTGATTATGGGATTGTATGAAACTAGCACCTCGCTAAAAAAACTGGGGGTAATTTCTGGAAAGGACATCACAACAGAGGCGGCCCTTGCCAAATTAATGTACTTATTGGGGCAAAAAATTTCGTCTAATAGTTTTAAAACTATATTTGAAACCTCTTTGCGAGGCGAGATGATGTAAAATTTCCTTGAAAAATGTTTTATAGAACAACATTTTTTTTGTTATTTGGCACTCCTTTAAAAAGGTTCTGAATTAGAGAGGTGGCCGAGTGGTCGAAGGCGCACGCCTGGAAAGTGTGTATACGCCAAAAGCGTATCGAGGGTTCGAATCCCTTCCTCTCTGCAAAAAAAATGTAAAAAATTAACAAGTAGCGTTAAATCACAACAAAACGATTGGTTTTCTATAAGTTCTTGTTATTTTCGTCATTTTGGGTGAAAGTCCAAATTTCTTTTATAAAGTTCGATTTTGATGTCATTCTTTAAAGTTGGAGAGTTGATGATAACATAAAAACAAGCCTCCGCCAAAAGAAATTAAATAAGAAAAAACCAATAAGTCTTGAAATACAGTTGTTTATTGGTAATACACAAATTTATTATTGTAGATTAACTAATTATTTTTATATCTTTAAACCTTTAACTAAAAACAAACTTTAAGTCGATAGCAATGAAAAAATTATTTTCTATTATGGCAATTGCCGCAATGGTTTTTGCGGGAACAAGCAACGTAAACGCAGCAACTGCTCAAACAATGCCGAGCAGCGCACAATCATTAGTAACCGCAGCCACTGTGACCTTTGTACAAGATGAAGAAGCTGTAGCGAGCGAAGAAGAGCCACGAGGTTGGCATCAAGAGCTTAAACAACGATTTATAGAAGGGGGTCCTGCATTTATGGGGATTGTACTTTTATGTCTTATTCTTGGTTTAGCTATTGCTATTGAACGGATTATTTACTTAAACCTTTCAACCACTAATACCCAAAAATTAGCAGCAAATGTTGAAGACGCACTTAATAGTGGTGGTATTGAAGCAGCTAAGGAAGTTTGTAGAAATACAAAAGGACCTGTAGCTTCTATCTATTACCAAGGTCTAGACCGCGCAGACGAAGGAGTTGAGGCCGCTGAAAAAGCTGTAGTAGCTTATGGTGGTGTACAAATGGGACAACTTGAGAAAAACGTTTCTTGGGTATCTTTATTTATCGCTCTTGCTCCTATGCTTGGTTTCATGGGTACAGTAATTGGTATGATTAAAGCATTTGATAAAATTCAAGCTGCAGGTGATATGAACCCTTCTCTTGTTGCAGGTGGTATTAAAGTAGCACTTTTAACAACAGTATTCGGTTTGATCGTTGCGATTATACTTCAAATTTTCTATAACTATATCATTGCTAAAATTGACAGTATTGTAAATAGTATGGAAGATGCTTCTATCACATTAATTGATATGTTGGTAGACTACAAAAACAAAAAGTAATTACTAAAACACCGAATAATGGCTTTACATAAAATTTTAAAAATTGTAGCAGTAATCCTTAGCTTGGCAGGTATTGTTTTCCTTGGTATGATTATATCAAAGGGTGACGATGTTGTTAAAGCAACAGGTGAAGGTGTTGACGGATACTTGTATGTAGCATACATTACATTCGCGATAGTACTTTTATTTGTTATTGTATTTGTATTAAAAGGGATTTTTGCTGGAAACATAAAACGAACTCTTTTATCAATTGGTGCTTTCCTTGTGATCGTAGCTATTGGTTATGCTCTTTCTCAAGGCGTTGAAACACCAATGCAAGATGGCGAAATGCTGTCTGAAAGCGGTTCTCGTTGGGTAGGCACAGGCTTACATGTATTCTACATCTTAGCAATATTAGCTATAGGTGCAATGATATTTAGCGGAGTTAAAAAAATGACAACAAGATAATATGGCAAGAAGAGCAACACCCGAGGTTAACGCAGGGTCTATGGCAGACATCGCATTCCTGCTCCTTATATTTTTCTTGGTAACTACTACCATTGAAAAAGATAAGGGTATTGCGAGACAATTGCCCCCTGATGAAGAGATACAAGATCCACCAATTATAAAGCAAAAGAATTTGTTTGTCGTTAGTGTAAACAAAGACGATCAATTACTCGTAGAAGACGAATTAATGCAAGTTGGAGACTTACGTGATGCTGCAATCAAGTTTTTGGACAACGGAGGGGCACCTGCAGGAAGTCCAGAATATTGCAACTATTGTAAAGGAGAAAGAGACCCAAGTTCTTCAGATAACCCAGAAAAAGCGGTTATATCAGTACAGAACGATAGGTTGACATCTTATAAAATGTACATAACAGTTCAAAACGAATTGGTTGCTGCTTATAATTTCTTACGGAACAGAGAATCACAACGATTATTTGGCTGGAAATTTACAGAGGTTAAACAGGCTATAGATGAAGGTAACTTTAATGGAAATGAGGATGATGCTCAAGAAAAATTAGAGGAAATTCAAAAACTGTTTCCACTTAAATTATCAGAAGCTGAACCTAAGAAGAGCGGACAATAAACAAAAAGAATTATGTCAAAATTTAGAAAGAAAAAAGGTGGCGAAATACCGGCAGTAAATACGGCATCCTTACCCGATATTGTATTTATGTTATTGTTCTTTTTTATGGTTGTAACCGTATTGAGGGATAATAACCTACTGGTGCAAAACACGCTTCCTAAAGCAGATCAGTTAGAAAAATTGAAAAAAGACCGTTCTGTATATATTTATGCAGGAAAGCCTAGCTCCCGTTATAAAGATAAATACGGTACTGAAGGTAAAATACAGATTGGCGATAAATTTACAGATATCACCAATGTGAAATTTGCATTAACTGAAGCAAGGGAAAATTTGCGCCCAGAACTACAAGACAAAGTCATGGTTGCTCTTAAAGTAGATGAAGAAACCAACACTGGTCTTGTAACTGATATTAAACAACAATTAAGGGACTTAAATATGTTGAAGATAATATATATTACTGCCCCTGGAAATCCTGTTGATCAATAAACAGAGAATATAATAAATTGTAAAAAGCCTTGTTCTTCAATAGATCAAGGCTTTTTTATTTTAGTATTTTAAAAATACAACTATCTTTATCATATGCCGAACAGCTTTAAAATAGTGTTGTTTTTAGTAGGGTTATTGTATGCTTTTCCTAGTTTTTCACAGCAAGTAGAAAACGATACTATAATCGATACAAAATATAGGGAAGATCAATTTTATATTGGTCTTAACTATAATATAATAAGTAACGTACCATCTGGTGTAAATACCCGCGGACTTTCTGGTGGAATTCAATTGGGGTATTTTAGGGATATGCCAATAAACAAAAGGCGAAACGTGGCCATAGCTATTGGAGCTGGCCTTGCATTCGATCAATTTGGTCAAAACCTATTTATTGGAGAAGAACCTAATGAAAATACCATTTTTAAAGTATTAAATGAAGATATCGACTTTGACCAAAATAGGTTTAGTATGGCTACAATCGAAGTGCCCATAGAGTTTAGATGGCGTACTTCAACTCCAGAGAGTTATAAGTTTTGGCGTATTTATGGAGGGTTTAGGTTAGGTTATACATATTGGTATAAAGCGACATTTAAACAGCCTGCTAATAAAGTAGTGCAAACCGATATACCTGAGTTTGATAACTTACGTCTGTCTGCTAACCTTAGCTTTGGCTATAATACATTCAATTTTTTTGCATCATATAGTATTAATCCGTTTTTTAAAGATGCGATTACATCAGATGGGCAAACGTTTGGTTTTAAGACCATCAAACTAGGCTTAATCTTCTATATATTATAGCCAAAAATTTACCATAATTATTTGGGGTATCAAACCAATAAAAAAACCTAAAGTGAGCTCTAAAAAATTGTGTGATTCACTATGTAGGCGAGAAGAAGCAATCCATCCATTAAAAAAAAAGAAAACCCCAATCCATGGCAATACATTAATTTTAAAATGGATACTTAATACGATTAAAAACATGGTGACCCCAGCTATTCCCATTTGATGAAGACTAACCTTTACTTTTAATATAGCCATTAGCAAAGCGGTAATTGTAGAAAACAAAATACCTACAAAAAAATAATACAACTCCGGATCGTCATAGGGATCAAACACCATTTTTATAATTAATAACAACAGTATACACTGAATCATTAACGGTATTTTCCGTTCCTTGCTTGTTTTTAGGTGTATAGAATTTATAGCTCCAAGGTTTTTCAATAAGAAAAAAGTTATGATAGGTATAAGCATTGTGACAATGGCCACAGCAACCACTTTTGCCCGTAACAATTCAAAATCAACGTAACGAGGGGTAAAAATATAATACAGAATAACACCCAGTAATGGCATTATTAATGGGTGTAGGGCATAAGAACCAAAACGTAGAAAACGGTTCATCAAATTTCTTTTCGAAGACGTGCTACAGGTATGTCAAGCTGTTCCCTATATTTAGCAATAGTCCGGCGTGCAATGGGGTATCCCTTATCTTTAAGCACCTTTGCCAGTTTATCATCTGTTAAAGGCTTCATCTTATCTTCTTCTTGAACAGTAATTTCAAGGATTTTCTTAATTTCACGAGTTGAAACATCTTCTCCTTGATCATTCTTCATCGATTCGCTAAAAAATTCTTTAATGAGAAATGTTCCGTAAGGCGTATCAACGTACTTGCTGTTTGCTACACGAGAAACGGTCGAAACATCCATGTCTATTTCATCAGCAATATCTTTTAAAATCATGGGTTTTAACTTTCGCTCATCACCAGTTAAAAAGTATTCCTTTTGGTAGTTCATAATGCTGCTCATCGTAACAAAAAGGGTTTGCTGTCTTTGTTTTATGGCCTCGATAAACCATTTGGCAGCATCCAGTTTTTGTTTAATAAACATCACAGCATCTTTCTGTTTCTTTGATTTTTCTTTAGACTCTTTATAGCCTTTGAGCATATTGGTATAATCGCGCGATACGTGAAGCTCTGGCGCATTCCGGCCATTTAAGGTGAGTTCCAACTCACCATCCCTAATTTTTATGGTAAAGTCTGGTATAACATGCTCCACTGCTCTGGTGTTGCCGGAATAACTCCCACCGGGTTTAGGGTTCAACACTTCAATTTCGTGGATGGCATTACGAAGCTCATCTTCGGAAATATCAAATTTCTGAAGTAATTTCTTATAGTGTTTTTTTGTAAACTGATCGAATGCTTCATCTAAAATGGAAATGGCCAGTGCTACAGAAGCTGTTTCCTCTTTCCGTTTTAACTGAATTAATAAACATTCCTGAAGACTCCGAGCAGCAACACCAGCAGGGTCTAAACCCTGTACAACTTTCAATGTTTTTTCTACTTTTTCTTCAGTAGTGTAAACGTTTTGTGTAAAGGCAAGGTCATCTACAATATCAAGTACTTCTCGGCGTATATAACCACTTTCGTCAACACTTCCTACCAAAAACTTGGCAATTTCCCGTTCCTCGTCATCAAAACGATAAGTATTTAACTGCTGCATTAAATGTTGGGTAAATGATTTTCCCGAAGCGTATGGTATTTGTTTATCTTCATCGTCCGCACTATAATTATTTGAAGAAAGTTTATAGCTAGGCACTTCGTCATCACTTAAATAATCGTCAACATTAATTTCAGTTTCAATTACTTCGGTGCCGTCGTCTTCATAATCATCCTCATAAGAGTCTGAAAATTCATCTTCATATTCATTAAGCTCATCCTTTCCGCCTTCTAAGGCAGGGTTCTCTTCCATTTCCTGCGAAATACGTTGCTCAAAGGCCTGCGTAGGCAATTGTATCAACTTCATCAACTGGATTTGTTGTGGTGATAGCTTTTGTGAAAGTTTAAAATTAAGTTGTTGCTTTAACATACGATATAACTTACTTATAAAGTTAAAAAAAACCAGCTACAAAAATAATATTGTAGCTGGTTTTAATATAAGCTTATGATTTATGATCATTAAAACGATGCATTGCCAGGTGTACGAGGGTAAGGAATTACATCTCGAATATTGCCCATGCCGGTTACAAATTGTACCATACGTTCAAAACCAAGGCCAAAGCCACTGTGAACACAAGTACCAAACTTACGAAGCTCTAAATACCACCAAAGTTCTTTTTCTTCAATGCCCATTGCTTTCATCTTTTCTTTTAAAACATCATACCGCTCTTCTCGCTGCGAACCTCCAACAATCTCTCCAATACCAGGAAAGAGTACATCCATGGCACGAACTGTTTTACCGTCGTCGTTTAAACGCATGTAAAAAGCTTTAATTTTTGCAGGGTAGTCAAATAATATCACAGGACATTTAAAGTGTTTTTCTACTAAAAAGCGTTCGTGTTCACTTTGTAGATCTGCACCCCATTCGTCGATTATGTATTTAAATTTTTTCTTTTTGTTCGGTTTTGAGTTTTTAAGAATGTCAATTGCTTCGGTATAGGTAACACGTTTAAAGTTGTTTTCCAGAACAAATTTCATTTTTTCCCTAAGTGCCATTTCACTTCGTTCTGCTTGAGGTTTGCTTTTTTCTACTTGGAGTAAACGGTTTTCTAAAAACTCAAGGTCGTCTGCACAGTTTTCTAGCGCATATTTAATGATGTATTTTATAAAATCTTCGGCCAAATCCATGTTTCCGTCTAGATCACAGAAAGCCATTTCAGGTTCAATCATCCAGAATTCTGCCAAATGACGCGACGTGTTTGAGTTTTCGGCTCTAAACGTTGGCCCAAAAGTGTATATTTTACCCAATCCCATGGCGTAGGTTTCACCTTCTAATTGGCCACTTACGGTAAGGTTTGTTTCTTTTCCGAAGAAATCTTTTGAATAGTCTACATTTCCCTCATCATCTAAAGGCGGGCTTTTAGGGTCAAGGTTGCTCACTCGAAACATTTCGCCAGCACCTTCAGCATCACTCCCTGTAATAATTGGGGAATGCATATAGTTGAATCCATTCTTCTGAAAATATTCATGAACAGCAAATGCCAATTTTGACCGGGTACGCATAACGGCACTGAATGTATTAGTGCGAACACGCAAATGAGCTTGTTCCCTTAATTTTTCAAGGGAATGGCGCTTAGGCGAAAGAATGGTAAGTTTTACCTCTTCTGGATCTGCTTCCCCAAGAACAGTCACTTTTGAAACCTGAACCTCTACGTTTTGTCCTTTTCCTTGGCTTTCAACCAAAACACCTTTAACCTCTATAGCCGCACCAATGGTTATTTTTTTAAGTGTTTCTTCTTCAAAATTCTCAAAATCAACAACACATTGTAGGTTTTTAATGGTAGATCCATCGTTTAAGGCTATAAAGCGGTTACTTCTAAAAGCCCGTACCCATCCTTTAATGGTAATTTCGTTTAAGGAAGGTTCCGTTTGTAAAACGTCTATTATTTCAGTATGCTGCATAATGGTTGTTTTTTCGATTGATAAAGATACTTTTTCTATAAATTTCAGAAAAATATATTCTGAAACGTGCTATTTCTTTATTCTTTATAGTTTTTAGGTTTAATTTTTTCTTCCTCATCATCACTATCATCTGGTAAAATTTTTAAGGAAGGTTTTTTAAAGGTTTTCTTGTTTGCTATTTCTTTTTCAAGCGATAGTAAAAGTGCCGGAAGCAATAATAAGTTTGCTAACATGGCAAATACTAAAGTAATAGAAACCAATGCACCTAACGCTACAGTACCGCCAAAGCTTGAAATGGTAAACACCGAAAATCCAAAAAACAGCACAATGGAAGTATAAAACATGCTTACTCCAGTTTCACGCAGCGCTGCATATACCGACTTTTTAATCTTCCAATTGTTTGCCATAAGTTCTTGCCTGTATTTTGCCAAAAAGTGAATAGTATCATCTACCGAGATACCAAAAGCAATACTGAACACCAAAATTGTACTGGGTTTAATGGGTACACCTAAAAAGCCCATAAGCCCAGCTGTTATTATCAGTGGCAGTAAATTGGGCAGCAAGGAGACCAAGATCATTTTAAAACTTCTGAACATCCACGCCATAAATAATGCAATTAATAAAATGGCAAGTGAAAGTGAAATTATCAGGTTGGTCACTAAATATTTTGTTCCTTTCTGAAATACCAACGCTTTTCCTGTAAGGGTAACAGAGTATCGTTCTGGAGGGAAAATCTTATCTATTTTTGTTTTTAGATCTTCTTCAATGCGGTCGTATCGTTCTGTTTCGGTGTCTTTAATAAATGTAGTAATGCGTGCAAATTGGCCTGTACTGTCCACATAGCTCTTTAATAAATCGGTACTTCCGGCGCTACTTTTTGCCTGTGATAGGATAAAAGTCCGTTCTTGGCTGTTGGGTAATTGATAATATTCAGGGTTGTTATTATAATAGGCCTGCTTTGAATATTTAACCAATTCAACTACCGAAAGTGGTTTAGAAAATTCGGGTATTTCTTCAATGTACTCCTGTAATTCGTCCATTCGTTTTAAGGTAGCAAGTTTCATTACTCCTTTTTTACGTTTGGTATCGACTAATATTTCCAAAGGCATGATGCCTTCATATTCTTTCTCAAAAAATCGAATATCTTTAAAAAAAGCTGCGTTTTTTGGCATGTCTTCAATAAGACTCCCCGATATTTTAATATTGAATATTCCTATAATACTTAGGCACAAAGTGACTACCGAAATAATAAAAATGGCAATCCGGTGTTCTTTCACCATGCGTTCCATCCAGTCCACAAAACTCCCTATCCACCGTTTGTTCAGATGTTTTAAGTGTTTATATTTCGGCACGGCCATATAGCTATACACGATTGGAATTATAAACAAACTAAGTAGAAAAATAGCAATAATATTAATGGAAGCTACTATACCAAATTCGCTAAGCAATTTGCTGTTAGTTAATATAAATGTAGCAAAACCAGAAGCTGTCGTAACGTTTGTCATTAACGTTGCGTTGCCCACTTTACTAATAACACGTTGCAATGATTTGGCCTGATTACCGTGCTGTTTTATCTCTTGTTGGTATTTATTTATAAGAAAAATACAATTTGGGATACCAATTACAATTATAAGTGGCGGAATTAATGCCGTAAGTACCGTAATTTCATAATGGAGCAATCCTAAAATCCCGAAAGACCACATAACACCGATAATTACCGTAGCCATGGAAATTAGCGTTGCCCGCACCGAACGGAAGAAAAAGAAAAAAATTAATGAGGTGACCAGTAGGGCAGCGGCAATAAACATTCCTATCTCATCAATAATATTTTGTGAGTTTAAGGTCCGTATGTACGGCATGCCCGAAGTATGGACATCAATGCCGGTTTCGCTCTCAAAAGCTTCTATCTGTGGAATAAGATCTTGCACGATAAAATCTTTCCGCTCTGCAGTATTTACAATATCCTTTTTTAGATAAACCGCTGTGCGGACCGACTTTTTATTTGGGCTATAGACTAAACCATTATAAAAAGGAAGGTTGTTGAAAAGCTCTTGTTTGTAAGCTTGTATTTTTTCTGAAGAAGGAATGGAGTCCTTAATAAAAGGTACCAATTGAAACCCAACGGTATCTTTTTTCCGCTCCAGTTTTTGCAAATCTCCAATCGATAACGTAAGATCTACTTCGTCATATTTATTTAAATTTTTTGAAAGTTGCGTCCAAGCGTTGAAGTTTGAAGGGGTAAAAAGGGTAGAATCTTTTACTCCCAGAACAATTAAATTACCTTCTTCCCCAAATTTTGATAGAAAATTCTGGTACTCTAAGTTAATTTCGTGGTCATCGGGCAATAAGTTGGCTTCGGTATATGTAAAGCGCATGTTTTTCCACTGTAAGGCAAAAAACACGGTTGCGCAGGCGATGGCAATAAGTATAAGCGTACGGTTACGCAAAATAAAACGAGCCACGGTGGTCCAAAAACCAATACTGAAAAGTTTATCCAAACCTTTTTCTTTTTAGAAGGCGCAAAGGTATAAATTATAAGGCAGTAGCCGTTGTTTTCGTTCCTCTTTTTACCTGTTAAAACTTGGCATAAAATGTAAACTTGAATGAAATATTATCTTCAAATTCGGGTAAATGATAATAACCGTATCGATAAGCAAAACTTAACCCGAAACCAAAAATGAGTTTGTTGATTTCGATTCCCGACTCTGAGTAAAACTGATCCAGGGTTTTAAAGTTAATGCCAGCGTGTTTTTCGGTGTTATCCATGTTGCCAAGTGCATGACGGGTAATAATAACAAGTTCAGGTTTAAATTTATCTGAAAAATAAAAACGGCGCAGACTGTGCTTAATCTGTAATGTTGCTAGCTTATCTGAAAAAAACTCACCAAAATACATAGTCTCAAAACTCTTTCGTCCAGCAACTGAAAATCGCTGTAAAATTGTATTTTTAGTGGGACTGTTTGGGTATGCGTGAAATAAATGTGTTAATGGCACATCACCAATTGCATAATCACCTTCCAATAAAAAGCTGGTAGAGGAGAGGTCGGTTCGCTCTATATAATAATCGAGTTTTAGGCCAAATTTAGTATACGTGAAATCACTGCCGGCAATACCTCTTATGCCTTGGGTAACCTGTGCGCTTATTTTTGGGCTTCCATCAAAATATTCCACAAAACCGTCGTTAGTAGTTATAAATTCTTCTTTAGGACTAATCCTAACAGAGGCTGTTACTTCACTAAGCTCATAATTATTATAGAGTATTCCATCGTTGATAAAAGTGTAATTTTCTATCTGTTCAATATCACTTCGGGAAATACGAAGTTCGGATAAAATTTTAGGGTCAAATTCACTTTGAATATTCGCTTGCCAAGTACGATGTTTAAAAAACTGGGTCACATTTACCAAACGGGGTTCAAAAACAGAGTATACGCGGGCATCGGTTAGATATTGGAACGTTCCAATTTCCCGAATATCATCTATGTAGTATAAGTTTACCCAAGTCTTGCTCCCTTTATCTACTCGGGCACTTGCTCCCAAACTGAATTTAAAATCGTGATCCTTAAAACCGTGGGCTATATATCCGCCAATCTTATAATTTTTGAAAAGTTTATCGTTGGTAATTCCTCCAATACCCAGCCGAATCCCTTCGTAATTGTTATATTTTATTAAGTAGCGTAAATCCACATCAAAAAAACCAATGGGGTAAAAACCGGTATTAAATGGGTTTTTCTTCTCTTCTTTTTTAGTGGCTGTTGTATCTTTTTCGGTTTTAATGGCAGGTTCTTGCGCAGCAGCAACATAACCTAGTAGCAGCAAAAAAATAATAAGAAAGGTGCGCATACAGGGGTTCCGAAGTTTAATTTTTTAAAAATAAAAAGAAAGCGGCATAGTAGCCGCTTGTTTTTGTTATGTTTAACGTAACCATTGGTTAAACCGTCATAATTTCTTTTTCTTTCTTCTCGAAAATTCGATCAATTTTTGCGATATGGTTATCGGTCATTTCCTGTATATCGTTTTCCAAATTTTTCTGCAAATCTTCTGAAATATCCAGCTTTTTCAAATCGTTATTTGCATTCTTACGGTCGTTACGAACCACAACTTTTGCTTCTTCGGCCTCAGCCTTTGCTTGTTTTGCCAAATCTTTACGGCGTTCTTCGGTCAATGGAGGAACGTTAATTATTACACTTTCCCCATTGTTTTGAGGATTGAACCCAAGATTTGCCACTTGTATTCCTTTTTCAATTTCAGGAATTAATGACTTTTCCCAAGGCTGGATGGAAATGGTCATCCCATCTGGGGTATTTACATTGGCAACTTGGTTTAGGGGAGTTGGGCTGCCGTAGTAATCTACCATTACACCGTTTACCATAGAAGGAGAGGCTTTTCCGGCACGTATGTTTGCCAATTGTTTTTCAAGGTGATTAACGGCTTTGTCCATTGCTTCGCGGGTGCCGTCTATCAAAAATTCAATTTCGTCTTCCATTTTAAATTTTTTTAAGTGTTTTTCAAAAATCAAGCCAAGGGTAATTGGCAAATTGTCTGATTTTATAAATTTACTTTAGTCCCAATTTTTTCACCTGAAACTACTTTCATTAGATTGCCTTTTGTATTCATATCAAAAACAATAATAGGCAATTTGTTTTCTTGGCTTAATGTGAAGGCTGTGGTATCCATTACTTTTAAGCCTTTTTTCAATACATCTTCAAACGTTATATAATCATATTTTTCGGCAGCTTTGTCCTTTTCTGGATCGCTAGTGTAAATTCCATCTACCCGTGTTCCTTTTAAAATAACATCGGCATGGATTTCAATCGCTCTTAGCACTGCTGCGCTATCTGTTGTAAAGTATGGATTTCCAGTACCACCACCAAAAATTACTACACGACCTTTTTCTAAATGACGAATGGCTTTTCTACGTATAAAAGGTTCTGCTACTTCGTTTATTTTAATGGCACTTTGCAAACGGGTAGGTACGTCTTCATCTTCTAAAGCACTTTGCAATGCCAATCCATTGATAACGGTGGCAAGCATTCCCATATGATCGCCCTGTACACGGTCCATCCCGCGGCTGGCACCGGCAACACCCCTAAAAATGTTTCCGCCGCCAATAACAATGGCAACTTCTACTCCTTTGTTTGTTATTTCCTTTATCTCTTCAGCATATTCTTTCAATCTATCTGGATCTATACCGTATTGGCGGTTTCCCATTAAGGCTTCGCCGGATAATTTTAAAAGGATTCGTTTGTATTGCATAGTGGTGTTTTACTGGGCAAAAATAATGAAAAATTATGTACGGTGTCATGAAAAATAAAAAGGTTGAAAGCTTTCGAAGAAAATTTGACCAAATTGAATTATTGTGATTATACTAATTAACTTATATATTTTTCAAAACCTTCTTCCAACTACAATTCCAAACCTTGGGTAAACATTACTAATATTATTTATATTCATAAAATTTCTGCCCCCACCTATGACCAACTCTGCCAGCCACTTATCCTCTATAAGGAATTTTCCTCCAACTGCAATCCCTATTCCTAAACCTAATTCATTTTTACTTTCAAGATCACGAGTTTTTAAAGAAAAAAAAGAACCATTACCTTCTATAAAAAAACCGGTTGCCATTTTTTTTCCAAAATAATATCTATAATAAGGAATGAATATGTATCTAATTCCGCGATCTTGTTCGTCCTTGAAAGACAAACCAAATGATAACCCAATTCCAGAGGTTTTATTTAAAATTCTTTCATAACTAAGTTCTGGATATTTCAAATTTAAATACCCTGAAATAATGTAATAGCCTCCGTTTATTTTAATCTCGTTTCGGCTTTCAACCTGTTCTTGTCCATTTGCCTGTAATGATATTAGAAACGAGAAAGTAGCCAATATTAAAATTGAACTTCTTTGTATATATGAAAAGAATTTTCTTCTTGTTTTTGAAAGCATAAAAAAAATTATTTTATGACCAATTTATGCTATAAAATTCCTACAAAATATGATTTCAGTCATATTAAGTTTTTATATCCCCTTCGTAAAAATCCATTAATATGATGACATTTTAAAATCCTTTCGATGATAAGAAAACAGATAATCAATTTTTAAATTTCCTTATTATGAAAAATCAACTACTCGTTTTCTTTTGCCTTATTGGCATAGGCGCCTTAGCACAAGTAGACTTAATGCAGCCCAGTAATTTTACCCCTGCAGAAATTGAAAAAACCGAATGTATAACAGATGCCGATAGGCAAGATGTTCGTCAGGCTATTGCTGAAAACAAAAGACAAATACTTTCTAAAAACCCAAATGCCTTTCAAAATAGGGGCGGTTCGCCTTTATTTGTGTTACCTATTCGAGCTAAGGCTGAGTTTGATGACTATGGCTATTACATTATTAACAATCAGGTTGATCACGATTTAACGCCCAATGGAAGTTTATTGGATTATGAATGTAACGAGCGTACATATGATTGGGCGACCGGTAATCATGAAGGGACCGATTATGTACTCTGGCCTTATCCTTGGAAACGTATGCAAGAAGAAGTTATGAAAGTGATAGCTGCTGCACCAGGAACCATAATTGACAAACGAGATGGCAATTTTGATTTAAACTGTGATAACAATGGTAACCCAAACTGGAACGGAATCGTTGTTGAGCACAGCGATGGTTCACAAGCTTGGTATTGGCATTTTAAAGATGGTGCTATAACCTCAAAAGGTATTGGCGATACAGTTGAATCTGGAGAATATCTCGGAGCTGCAGGAAGTTCGGGAAGTAGTACCATTCCACATTTACATTTTGAAGTTTATGATGCCAACGGAAATTTAATCGATCCCTACGAAGGTCCTTGTAATGATATGAATGCTTCTAGTTGGTGGGCAGATCAACCTGATTATTTTGTGCCAGAAATAAATCATCTTTCAACTCATAATTCACCTAATTTTGATTCTGAATGTGGTGTAGTTGAAAATACATACGAAGCTTTGAATTTTGAACCAGGAGAAGATATAGTTTTCCGAATTTTTTACAGGGATATTCGTACAGATGATGATACCCAAATTGTAATTAAAAAGCCAGATGGTTCAATTTTGTACGATTTTATGTTTACCTCGCCTTGGCCTAATTATACGGGAGCCTATGCAGAATGGATTTTCCCTACAGATAATACCTGGCCCGATGGAGTTTATACCGCAACCGCACTCTATTACGGAACTATGTATGAAACTATTTTTGGTATAAATACTAACTTAGGAGTTGAAGAGATTACTACAACAAAAATCAATATTTATCCTAACCCTGCTTCAGAAAGCGTTTTTATAGAGAGTGATACTGCTATTGAAAAAGTTGAATTATATGATGTGTCGGGAAGAAGGGTTCTACAACTGTTTTCAAACAAACTAAAAATGGAAGTCAAGACTGAAACGTTGCAAAACGGATTATACTTGGCTTTAATTACTTCAGAAGGGAAAACAATCTCACAGAAAATTATTAAGAAATAGAATTTAGTTGATACAAAAAAAAGAGGTTTCAGTAAAAGTTGAAACCTCTTTTTAATTGTTGTAAGTTATTCTTAGTCTAAAGAAACACGCTCAAAAGCAACAACTTCTACATCGCCCAATGTTTTTACATATTGTGCAACGCTTTGTTTGCTGTCCTTAATAAACGCTTGGTTTACTAGAGTGTTATCTTTAAAGAAACGCTTAATTTTTCCTTTAGCAATGTTGTCTAACATTTCTTCTGGCTTGCCTTCTTGACGTAACTGATCTTTGGCAATCTCAATTTCTTTATCAATCGTAGATTGATCAACACCTTCTTCATTTAAGGCAACAGGGTTCATTGCTGCAGCTTGCATAGAAACATCTTTAGCAACTTCTTCCGCGCCATCAGCGTTTTTAGAAAGACCTGTTAAAACAGCAATTTTGTTACCAGCGTGAATGTAAGAACCTACAAATGGAGCTTCTAATGTCTTATAAGCACCAATTTCAATTTTCTCACCAATTACACCGGTTTGCTCAGTCAATTTTTCTTGAACAGTGATTCCGTTGTAATCTGTAGCCAAAAACTCATCTTTAGATGAAGTGTTTAACGCTAACTCAGCAAAATCGTTTGCTAATTTTACGAAATCATCGTTTTTAGCAACAAAGTCAGTCTCACAGTTAAGCGATACAATTACACCTCTACTGTTATCGTTGTTTACTTTAGCAATTACAGCACCTTCGCTTGAGTCACGGTCAGCTCTTTTTGCAGCAATTTTCTGTCCTTTTTTACGAAGGATTTCAATTGCTTTGTCAAAATCACCATCTGCCTCCACTAATGCCTTTTTACAGTCCATCATACCGGCACCGGTTGCTTTTCTTAATTTATTTACTTCTGCGGCGGTTATTTTAGCCATTTTTATAACGTTTTTAATGTATTAGTAAAAAAGCCGTTCAATTGATTTTCAGCAAAGAAAATAACCAAACGGCAAATTTGTATTAACAATGGGTTATTTTATTCTTCTTCTTTGGTTGCCTTTTCTAAAGTTTCTTCTTTAGACTCCAATTTCACAGGCTTTTTAGCCTCTTTCATTGCTTTTTTGTCTTCCTTGTCCTTAGAAGGAACCTCTTTTTTATCAGCTTTCTTTTCTTTAGCCTCTTTTTCTTTCTTTGCTTCCTTTTTGGCTTTCTTAGCTGCTTTTTCTTCTTCGCTCTTTTCTTTTCCAGCTTTGCGTTCTGCAAGTCCTTCAATTATCGCTTCAGAAACTTTACCAACAACTTTTTCAATAGATTTAGATGCATCATCATTCGACGGAATTGCATAATCAATCTCACGTGGATCACTGTTGGTATCCACCATTGCGAAAATTGGAATGTTTAATTTTTGAGCTTCTTTTACAGCAATGTGCTCACGAGTAGTATCTACAATGAACAACGCTCCTGGAAGACGGCTCATGTCGCTAATAGAACCTAAGTTTTTCTCAAGCTTAGCACGAAGACGGTCTACTTGTAAACGCTCTTTCTTAGAAAGGGTGTTGAAAGTTCCATCTTGCTTCATACGATCAATAGATGCCATTTTTTTAACGGCTCTTCTAATGGTTACGAAGTTGGTAAGCATACCACCGGGCCAACGCTCGGTAATGTATGGCATTTTAGCTTCGCTCGCTTTTTCTGAAACGATGTCCTTAGCTTGTTTTTTAGTAGCTACGAAAAGAATTTTTCTTCCGCTGGCTGCAATTTTCTTTAAAGCTTCGTTAGCTTCATCAAGTTTTGCAGCTGTTTTGTAAAGGTTGATAATGTGAATCCCGTTACGCTCCATATAGATATATGGTGCCATGTTCGGGTTCCATTTACGGGTTAGGTGACCAAAGTGTACACCTGCGTCAAGTAACGACTTAACTTCTTTGTTGTCTGCCATTTTGTTTTAGTTTACGTTCCTGTTTAGATAGCAACCTTTCCTGCAATAGGACTTGGTTTAGATGCTAAACTAACTTCCGCGACATACGGAATAACAGCTTGTTAAATAATAAATATAATATGAACTGATGTGCCATTGAAACCAATGGCACGGTTGTATTAACGTTTTGAGAATTGGAATTTCTTACGCGCTTTCTTCTGTCCGAATTTCTTACGCTCAACCATTCTTGGATCTCTGGTTAATAAACCTTCTGGTTTTAAAATACTTCTGTTTTCTTCATTAAGCTCACACATAGCTCTAGATAAGGCCAAACGGATAGCCTCAGCTTGTCCAGTGATTCCTCCTCCAAATACGTTTACTGATACGTCAAAGTTTTTGTCGTTTTCAGTTAACATAAGAGCTTGTTTAACTTTATATTGTAATGTACCTGTGGTAAAGTACTTTTCCATATCACGTTTGTTGATGGTGATATTTCCTTTTCCATCAGAAAGGTACACACGCGCAACAGCGGTTTTTCTTCTTCCTATTTTGTGAATAACTTCCATTACTTGATATCGTTAAGGTTAATGGTTTTTGGTTTTTGTGCCTCTTGGTCGTGCTCAGCACCTGCATATACTTTAAGGTTTCTGAAAAGATCTGCTCCTAATTTATTTTTAGGCAACATTCCTTTTACAGCTTTTTCTACTACTCTCGCAGGATCTTTGCCGTATAATTCTTGTGCAGTTAAGCTACGCTGTCCACCTGGATAGCCCGTGTGACGAATGTATTGTTTTTCGGTCCACTTGTTTCCGGTTAACACAATATTACTTGCATTTGTAATAACAACGTTGTCTCCACAATCTACGTGAGGAGTAAAATTAGGCTTGTGCTTACCACGTAGCAATTTTGCTACTTTACTGGCTAAACGTCCAAGCGTTTGTCCATCAGCATCCACATGCAACCACTCTTTGTTTACAGTAGCGCTGTTTGCTGAAATTGTTTTATAACTTAGTGTATCCACTTTTAATAATTTTTCTGTTAGCATTCACCTACTAACAGGTTAAACATTCCTTCTTTTGGATAAATCGGGGTGCAAATGTACTATTATTTATTTGAAAAACAACCCCCAAGGTTTTAATTTTTTAGGTTCTAAAAATCTATGAGTTAGTGTTTCAGAAAACTTACTCAACTGTGACCACCAAATCACCCTTCATCAACATGGTTCCCGGTTTTAAAACAATGGATTTTATTTTTCCAGCTTTATTGGCTGTAACAGTAGTTTCCATTTTCATTGCTTCAATCACAAACAAGGGTTCGTTTTCTTCAATTTCCTGTCCTTTTTTAACGAGCATTTTATACAACATTCCTTGAAGCGGCGCACCGTATTGATTGGCATCTTCAGCATCTGCTGGAATATGAACTTCTTTTTCAACCTTGATGGATTTATCCTTAATTTCTACAAAGCGGTTTTCACCGTTTACTGAGAAGAACACAATCCGTATTCCTTCATCATTAGGTATTCCTACTGAGAGCAGTTTTACGATGATTGTTTTTCCTTCTTCCAGTTCAATAATAGCTTCTTCGCGCAGTTTCATTCCGTAGAAGAAATTTTTCGTAGGAAGAATGGCTAAATTTCCATACAATTTATACTTCTCGTGTGCTTGTTCAAAAACACGTGGGTATAAGCTGTAGGATAGAAAGTCTTCAAATTCAATTGGACGACTGAATCCTTTCTGAAATTTCTTACGGAACGCAGCATATTCTGTATCAAAATCAATAGGTTCCAAGTGTGCGTTTGGTCTATCGGTGTAGGGATCAGTATTTCTTAGAATTATTTTTTGAAGCTCTTTTGGAAAACCTCCTAACGGTTGCCCCAAATCGCCTTTAAAGAAATTGATAACCGATTCTGGGAATGAAATTTCATTTCCGCGTTGCATCACATCTTCAGGCGTTAAATCGTTCGTGACCATAAAGATGGCCATATCGCCCACCACTTTACTACTTGGGGTTACTTTTACCAAATTTCCGAAGAGCTCATTTACCTGCTCATACATTTTGGTCACTTCGTGGAACCGGTCAGCAAGCCCTAATGCTTCAGCTTGCGGACGTAAATTTGAGTACTGTCCGCCCGGGATTTCGTGTTGATAAACTTCAGCTGTTCCCGCTTTTAAACCAGACTCAAACGGATAATATACCTCGCGGGTGTCTTCCCAGTAGTTTGAGAATTCATTCAGCTTTTTAATATCGTAATCGTGAGCACGTTCGTGGCGTTTCATCATTTCGACTACTGAGTTAAAATTAGGCTGCGATGTTAATCCAGATAAACCACCCAATGCAACATCAACTACATCTACACCTGCTTCAATGGCTTTTAAATACGTAGCCGATTGGATTGAAGAAGTATCGTGTGTATGTAAATGCAGCGGGATGTTCACCGTATCTTTTAAGGCTGAAACCAATTCGGTTGCGGCATACGGTTTCAATAAACCGGCCATATCTTTAATGGCAATCATATGCGCACCGGCATTTTCTAAGTCTTTTGCTAGTTGTGTATAGTATTTTAAGGTGTATTTGCTTTCATCGGGATCTAGAATATCTCCGGTATAACTTATGGCTGCTTCTGCAATTCCGCCAGTTTTGTTTCGAACATAGTTAATGCTCGGCTCCATTGCTTTCACCCAGTTTAGGGAATCGAATATGCGGAAAAGATCTACACCGTTTTCCCACGATTTTTCTACAAATTTTTCGATTAAGTTATCCGGATAGGCTTTGTAGCCTACACCGTTACTGCCTCGAAGCAACATTTGGAACAGAATATTAGGCATACGCTGGCGTAGTTCTCGTAAACGCGTCCACGGACTTTCGTTTAAAAACCGCATACAGACATCGAAGGTAGCGCCGCCCCACATTTCAATACTAAAAGTGTTAGGGTGGTTTTTGGCATAGCTTTCAGCCACTTTCAGCATATCGTACGTCCGCATACGCGTTGCTAACAGTGATTGGTGTGCATCGCGAATAGTCGTATCGGTATAATGAATTTTCTTTTCGTCTTTTAACCACGCACAGAATTTTTCAGGTCCCATTTCGGTAAGCATATCTTTTGTGCCTTTTGGAAATCTCTCTGCACGACTGTAAATAGGAATTGTAGGGTTTCTGAATTTTTTATTCTCGTCAATAAACTTTACATCGGGATTTCCGTTTACAATGACTTCCCCTAAATAATTGGTGATTTTTGTGGTTCTATCTTGCGGTAATTTTACATCGAATAAGGAAGGTGTGTTGCCAATAAAGTTAACCGTAGCCGCTCCTTCTTTAAAGGTGTCGTGTTGAATTACGTTTTGAAGAAAGTGAATGTTGGTTTTTACACCACGAATTCTAAATTCTTTTAATGCTCTAACCATTTTCCGAACCGCGCCATCCAACGTTCTGCCGTGTGCTGAAACTTTTACCAACATCGAATCGAAAAAAGGGCTAATACTGTACGACTGGTAAATGCTTCCAGCATCTAAGCGAATTCCCATCCCCGAAGCACTTCGGTAGGTGGTAATCGTGCCATAATCTGGTGTAAAATTATTGGTAGGGTCTTCAGTCGTTAATCTACATTGCAGCGCAAAACCGTAGGTTTTAAGCGAGTCTTGATCGTATATTTTAATTTGCTTATCCGAAAGCTTATAACCACCGGCAATAAAAATCTGTGATTTAATCAAGTCGATTCCTGTTACCATTTCAGTAACCGTATGTTCCACCTGGATACGCGGATTTACTTCGATAAAGAAAACATTGTCGTTTTTATCTACTAAAAACTCAACCGTACCTACATTATTATAGCTAACTTCCTCGGCAATAGAAACGGCATATTTATAAAGCGATTGTTTTACTTTTTCTGAAACATTATAAGAAGGTGCTACCTCTACAACTTTTTGATGACGTCGTTGCACAGAACAATCACGCTCGTACAAGTGACGGATATTTCCGTGATTGTCGGCAACAATCTGTACTTCTAAATGCTTCGGTTCTTCTACGTATTTTTCCAAGAACATCGTATCGTCCCCAAAGGCATTCCCGGCTTCACTTTGAGCCGACTCAAAATTGTTTTTTAAGTCGTTGTCGTTTCTAATAATTCGCATCCCACGACCACCACCACCTGAGGCAGCTTTCAACATAACGGGATAACCAATGGTTGAAGCTTCAGAAAGGGCAATCTTTAAAGAAGTAAGGTCTTTTGTGTTACTTTTAATGGTAGGTACCTTGCACTTTTCAGCAATTTTTTTGGCTGTGATTTTATCACCCAAGGCATCCATCACTTTAGGGTCTGGACCAATAAATATGACACCGGCTTCGGCACATTTACGGGCGAATTCAGAATTTTCAGATAAAAAACCATACCCAGGATGGATGGCATCGACGCCTTTTGCTTTTGCCAATGCAATAATTTCATCGCCATTTAAATAAGGTTTTAACGGCTCGTCGTCCTTTCCAATTTGATAGGCTTCATCAGCTTTATACCGGTGTTGTGAGTAGCGGTCTTCATAGGTGTAAACAGCAACTGTTGTTAAATTTATTTCGGTGCACGCTCTAAAAACACGTATGGCGATTTCTCCGCGGTTGGCAACTAATACTTTTTTGATGTCCATGATGTTGTGTGGCTTTTTTCTGAAAAACTTAAATGCTGCTAAAGATAAAAAATACTATGCACGCATAATAATTTTTAACTGATTTTTCTGAAATATTTACGAAATATAATACGGGTTTTCGTTTTTGTAATTTCGGACAATAAAATCGAGGGCGCTTTGCAAAATTTCGCCCATGTTTTTCGACCTTTTAAAGTTTACATCTCCAGTTAGTTTAAAAAGGTCTTTTTTTAATTGATTTATCTTTTCGGGTGGTGAGATGGTATCGCTGTTCATGCAATCCATAATCTCTTTTAAACGACTTTGTTCACTTACAGCTCGTTTTGCCAATAAAGAACGTTCTTCCCGTTTGTATTGTTCAATGGATTCTTCTTGTAATAATCCCATTGTCATTTTCACCAATTCGTTGTTTTCTTTTAAAAATTGAGGTTTATATACTTTGGCATTGCCTTCATAACTTTGTTGGTCAAAATCGATAGCGCGAATTCTATATTGGATTCTATCAAAATCGTGGGTAAGGACCATGACATAATTATAGGAACGCATATCGCCCAGCAACCTTACAAAACACCGTTCGTTAAACTTTACAAACTCTTTGGCAATCTCCTTTTTTTGCTGCTCGGAACATTTATGCAATTCGTTTTCAATAAAATCATCACCAGGGATTCCTGAAATATGTTCTTCAATCAACGTATTGCCATGTACTAAAAAGTTGATGTGGTTAGGCGAAAGTAAATGTTCCAGTTCTAGTCCGTAAATACGTGAAGCATCGGCTTTTTTTATGTAAAGAAATAAATAGTTGTCATTTAATATGTTTCTGACCTTAACACGAAATGGTTTTGAATTTCCGAAGGTGCAAAAATCGATACTATCGATACTAAGGTAGGGCAATAAACTGTCGCTACCATCGGAATGTAAAATAGAGTACATTCGTTTTAAGCTGGCATCTATTTCTTCACGTTCAAATTCAGAATAATACACACTGATCCAAAGGGTGTCGTTTCCGTGTTTGTCATAAATGGAAACCGAACCTTGAAACCTTAGCAAATCGTCATAATAAATCGTGATTTTGCTGTTACGGCCATGCTTTGTTAAGTAATTTGATAGGGCATCGGTAATTTCGTAAGCCGGTTTCTTTTTTGAAATCAATTTTCGCATAACTATAAGTTCTAATGCTTAAAGATACCAAATAGGCACATCAAAGCATAAAATTATCCAACTTACAAGAAGGTTATTTTTAAAGGTTTACAAGTTCGGATATCACTAAGCTATTTTTAGTATAAATTAAACTAAAGGAAATAGGTTCAAAATATCTTTTTGATTATAGATTTTTTTTTAATCTATATTTCAGATTGTAAAGCATTTTGGCTATAAAAAGAGTATTTTATCGAAAAGTAAATCTTAATTAAAACCAAGCTGTAGGTTATTTCGTTACATATTATAAGTTTGCGAAAATTTTAAAAATATGTTTCGAATAAAACTCCTCATTTTTGTTTCTACTTTAGTTATAACTTTTAATTCTTTTGCCCAAGTAGGAATTTCTACAACTACTCCGGAAGCAGCTTTAGATGTTACTTCTTCAAATAATGGTATATTAATTCCGAGAGTTGCTCTAACATCTATAACAAGTGCTGGACCAGTGGTCAACCCAAATGGAGGTGGAGCACCAGTAATTAGTACTCTAGTCTATAATGATGGCACAGGTGGATTATCCCCTGCTGGATTTTATTATTGGAATGGGAGTAGTTGGAGTAAATTAATAGACACGACTCCTGATGTATATTTTGGGAAGGCAATTATTAATTCGACCGGAAATATTGATATTACAGGTATTCCTTTTCAGCCAAAACGTGTTACGTTCACCGCTTATGCTAATGTTGATATTTATAATTTAAATGATGATAATAGTACTGGGAGTAACAATAATAATACAAAAGAAAATACATTTGGTTCAATGAAGGGTTTTGCTCAAGTTGATAGTTCAATGCCTTCAGGAATTTCTCAGCAAGTAATCTTTAATGGGGGGTCCGGAAGTTCAATTAACGATATATCACGATATGCATCTTCTTCACATTGTATAGGTTTACGTTATACTAATAACAATGGTGATGACTTAGGTTTGACAAATGCGCAACTGACAAGTTTTAGAACAGATGGATTTAGGTTGAATGTTACAACATTGACTGATAATGTAATTGTTATTTACGAAGCTTATCGTTATTAATGAGCTTCTAACCAATTATCACCTAATCCAATTTCAACATCTAATGGAACTTTCAAAGTATACGCATTTTCCATTTCTGTTTTAATGAGTTTTTGAAGTTCGTCCAATTCAGGTTTGTAGACATCGAATACCAACTCATCATGCACCTGAAGTAACATTTTACTTTTATACTTGGCTTCTGTCATTTTTTTGTGGATGTTAATCATCGCTAGTTTTATAATGTCTGCAGCGCTACCTTGTATAGGCGCATTTACCGCATTTCGTTCTGCGGCGCCACGAACTACGGCATTGCTACCATTAATTCCATTAAGATAACGTCTTCTTCCTAAAACGGTTTGTACATAGCCGTTTTCACGAGCAAAATCGACCAACTCACTCATATAATTCCGAAGTTTCGGGTAGGTTTTGTAATAGGTGTCAATTAATTCTTTGGATTCTTTTCGGGATAAATCGGTTTGATTACTTAATCCGAAGGCAGAAACACCATAAATAATTCCGAAGTTTACAGTTTTGGCGTTGCTACGTTGCTCACGAGTGACTTCATCAATCGGAACATTAAACACTTTTGCAGCGGTAGAAGCGTGAATATCCTCTCCATTTTTAAACGCTTCTATCATCGTGTCTTCTTCACTTAAAGCGGCGATGATGCGCAATTCAATTTGAGAATAATCGGCAGCCAACAAGGTGTACTCTTTATTCCGGGGAACAAACGCTTTTCGTACTTGGCGTCCACGCTCTGTACGAATAGGAATGTTTTGTAAATTCGGATTGTTGCTGCTCAAACGGCCAGTTGCGGCAACGGTTTGCATATAATCGGTATGGACGCGACCTGTGCTTTCTTCAACTTGTTCGGGCAACGCATCTACATAGGTGCTTTTTAGTTTTGCCAAACCACGATATTCTAATACATCCCGAATAATTTTATGGTCTTTAGCTAAATATGAAAGCACATCTTCTGCCGTGGAATATTGTCCGGTTTTGGTTTTTTTCGGTTTATCTACCAATTTCATTTTTCCGAAGAGAATATCACCCAATTGTTTAGGTGAAGCAATATTGAATTCTTCTCCCGCTTCTTCATAAATCTCTTTTTCCAGTCGTTCAATATCATTATTGAGTGCTTCGGAAAGGCTCGCTAAATAATCTTTATCTAATTTAATTCCTTCCAGTTCCATATCGGCCAACACACGAAGTAGCGGAATTTCAATGTCATCAAAAAGCTCCTGAGTGTTTGCATCGCCCAATTCTTTAGCAAAATGCTCTTTTAATTGAAGGGTAATATCGGCATCTTCCACCGCGTATTCAGTTTGTTCTTCAATAGGAACATCGCGCATCGATTTTTGGTTTTTCCCTTTTTTACCAATTAATTCAGTAATGGAAACGGGTGTGTAATTTAGGTACGTTTCGGCCAAAACGTCCATATTATGACGCATATCCGGATTGATAAGGTAATGCGCTAACATCGTATCGAACAATTTTCCTTTTACTTCCACATTATATTTGGCCAACACTTTTATATCGTATTTTAAATTCTGACCAATTTTTTCAATGTCTTCGGCCTCAAAGAAAGGCCGTAATTTTTCTATTATTTTCTGTGCTTCGTCTTTATTTTCTGGAAAAGGAATGTAAAAACCTTTTCCGGTCTCCCAAGAAAAAGCAATCCCGACCAATTCGGCAGTCAAAGGGTTTAAACCTGTAGTTTCCGTATCGAAACACACACTTTTTTGTTTTAGTAGATTCTGAAGAAACAACTTAGTGCCCATTCCTGGTTGAATGGTTTGGTAAAAATGCTCGGTATCTTTTATAGTTTTTCGTGAGTTATATGCTTCTGCTTCAGTTGTAGCCTCTCCGTCTCCGCCAAATAAAGAAAATTGTCCTGTTCCTGCTGATGTGGCTGTTTTTTTAGCGGTTTCAGTATTGGAGACTTTCGTTACTTCTTCTTGTTGTCCTTCCGAAGAAAAAAGTTTTAAAAATTGATCGCGCAGCCTTCTAAACTCCAACTCTTCAAATATTTCCTGAACTTTTTCAGAGTCTGGCATGGAGAGTTCATAGTTTTTCTCATTAAAGGTTACATCGCAATCAGTAAAAATAGTGGCCAGTTTTCTAGAAAGCCGTCCTAACTCAGCATTGGCAATCACCTTTTCTTTCATTTTTCCTTTTAGCTTATCGGTGTTATCCAATAAGCCTTCCATAGAATCGAATTGTTTGATGAATTTTTTTGCTGTCTTATCACCCACACCCGGTAATCCTGGGATATTATCACTAGCATCTCCCATCATGCCTAAATAGTCTATTACCTGTTCGGGGCGTTCTACCCCAAAGCGTTTTTGTACCTCTGGAATTCCCCAAATTTCAATCGCATTGCCCATTCTGGCGGGGCGGTACATAAAAATATTTTCTGAAACCAATTGCGCAAAATCCTTGTCTGGCGTAACCATAAACACTTGGTAGTTTTCTTTTTCAGCCTGTTTTGCCAAAGTGCCGATAATATCGTCTGCTTCCATTCCTGAAATTTCAATACAAGGAATGTGCATCGCTTTAATAATATCCTTAATAATAGGGATGGATTGTCGAATAACGTCCGGTGTTTCATCACGGTTGGCCTTGTATTCCGGGTACATTTCTTTTCGCTCCTTGCTTCCGTCTTTATCAAAACAAATGGCTAAATGATCGGGTTTTTCACGGCGAATAACATCGAACAAAGAATTAGTGAACCCCATAATGGCTGAGGTGTCTTGCCCTTTTGAGTTGATACGAGGGTTTTTTATTAAAGCATAATAACCACGGAATATTAGGGCATAAGCGTCAAGAAGGAATAGGCGTTTTTTGTTGGACATGGATTGGAAAATTGTGTTTCCACCAAAAGTAAAAAGAAGACTTCAGAAATAGGCGGTTTCCACAAAAAAATAAAAGCCGTCCTTCCTCAAAAACGGCTTTTATATGAATTTATAGTGCAAAATAACCTCGTGGTTACTAACACTTACCAATATCTACGAAAGCATTCTGGTGTCGGTTTTAGTTTATTGAAATTTTAACAAATGTAAAAAATCGCTCCTCCTCAAAAGCGACTTTTACGTTATGCTATTTTTTTGAAAAGAGTTTTCTTTTCGGTTTCAAAACTAGTGGATTAAATACATATCAATATTACTGTAGTGTTATCAATTTCTAAAACAGGCTTAAATATAAAGTTAAATAAGACCTTTTTACGTATTAAAATTATCTTAAAATAAGTATTTAACAGATTAAATGTCTATTTTTTAAGATGAATGGTTACATTCGCACGCAAAATTTAATAACCTTACAAACCCCAATGTTATGAAAAACATTAAATTACTCCTCTTAACCTTACTGTTCTGTGGATTTTCTTACGCACAAGTAGGAATAGGAACAACCACTCCAGACCCATCTTCAATGTTAGATGTTACCTCTGATTCGCAAGGACTACTAGTTCCTAGAATGACAACGGCTGAACGAAATGCAATTACAGATCCAGCAAAGAGTTTATTGATATTTGATACTACTGAAAACACTTATTATTTTAATGAAGGTGATGATGTGACTCCCAATTGGATTCCATTTCTTTCAGATAATGAAAGAAGGGATAATTACGTACTAGTGAAAAGTGTAAATGACTTCCCTGCGCCAACCAGTGGGACTATTACTTTAGACCAAAACACCTTATATGAAATAAATGGAACAATAACATTGTCAAATCCTATAGAACTAAACGACGCCCAACTTTTGGGCCGTGATGCTGGAGAGGATGTTTTGTCTAAAGCATCAGGTGCAGTTTTTACAGGAACAACTGGTGGTAATATAAAAAACTTGACCATTGAAGGGGGAGGTACTGTTTTTGCTATTACAGGAGGTACTTCGTTATTGTTTCAAAATTGTATTGTTTCTGGTATGGCAAGCGTAGGAACCATTTCTGGGGTTGGATTGTATTTTTCTAATATTGTAAATTTTGTAGGGAATACAACAGGTGTTACATATACTAATATTGGCAATTTATTACTGAACAATCAGGGATGGGCGAGTACTAATGCTGGTACTTATGAAACATTTACAGGCACTTTTGGTTTAATAGAAAAGGTGAGTGGGTTTTCTACTGTTGCATCTGGTAACACAGGTATTGATGTAAGTTCAAGCCCTACAGTTGGTACAGGCGTTTTACAAGGAACCGTTTTTTCAGGGGGAGGTGATTATGTAAATGGTTATAATCCCGAGCCGTATGATGGATATAATTTTTCCAATAGTTGGACCGTAAATGCACCTGGTATTCCAAGGGAGAGTGATGATGTGGCTACTGGGGATATAAATTTATCGGCGGCAGTAGGTAGTGGAGTAGAAACCTCATTTTCTAGTAATAATACCCCTAAAAAAATCAGCGGGACGACCACTTCCAATAATTTATTTCGATTTACAAAAAATGGTGATAATAGGATAACTTATAGAGGAAATAAAACTAGATATTTTCAAGTAGCGGCTTCGGTATCATATCAAGGTACTGACGATTTAACTTTGATTCTTTATATTGCTAAAAACGGAACTGTAATTACTCAAACTAAAGTGTATGGTAGGGCTGCAACAGGATTTTTTGTGAGTGGTGGTATTTTGGCCTTACCGATAATAGGTACGGTTGAATTAAATCAGGGTGATTACATTGAAATTTGGGCAGAACGATTTTCTGGAACTGGAGATATGAACACTGTTTCTTTAAACTTAACCGCTAGATAAACTAGAAATCTTAAATCTATTTTCAAAACAATACTCCAAAACCTTCGGCAGCACATGCCGAAGGTTTTTTTCTGCTTTTAAGCTATCGTGAAAAACGACAATACTTCCAGGCTGTATATTTTGTAGCACGTTTTGAAGGCATTTTTCTTCAGATACAGAAGCATCGTAATCATAACTCAAGACGCTCCACATAATAATTTTATATCCTCTTTGCTGAAGAATTTTAGACTGCTTTGAAGTTATTTTTCCATAAGGTGGTCGAAATAACGTAGTGGTTTGGTCTAAATAGGTTTCACACTTTTCAACATTCTTAATGTATTCTGAAGTTTTGGTTTGCCAGCCATTTAAATGATTAAAAGTATGATTCCCTACCGAATGGCCTTCAGCAAGGATTCGGTTAAAAATATCAGGATGTTTTTTAATGTTTTCGCCAATGCAAAAGAAAGTCGCTTTGGCATTGTATTGCTTTAAGGTGTCCAGTACCCAAGGGGTTACTTCGGGGATTGGGCCGTCGTCAAAAGTTAAGTAAACTTTCTTGTCATTATTTGGCAATGCCCAAATTCGCTTCGGAAAAATCCGCTGCATAAATTTGGGCACTGTAACCAGACGTAGTTTCACTATTTTATTCTTCTATCGCTTCATTTAGAATTTCATCCGGAACTGAATCTGCCATAATTTGGATAGATTCTTTTTCCTGAAGGTCTTTCTCAACATCAACCCCTTCGTTTTCATTATAAAAATGACGGAAGAGCTTTAAGTAGTCATTAAATTCAGAAGCTTCATCTTTTGCAAAAGTTTCATCATCGTAGACTATTATAATATCGACTAAGCCGCGATAACGTTCCATATCACTTATAATTTCATCGGCAATAGCGTATTGTCTTTTAACTTTCATTCCGCTGTAATACAGTAAGTTTTCTTGATATTTTTCTGAAACTTTCTCATACAATTCACGGGCCTTCTCAGGTTTATCTACTTCGTAATATCCTAAAACAAAAGGTTCTAGTAGCGAGTAATATTCAAAATACTTAACTGGCATTTTTTCCATTGCCAAGTCTAAAACATCTTCAGCTTTTTCTTTTTTGCCTTCATTAATTAAATTTTC
>CEPR01014611.1_pt1 | contig 50222 bp, 49 predicted proteins | sample 530431 | NCBI WGS metagenome assembly CEPR01 (sample SAMEA2620078, study PRJEB7988) | marine metagenome | isolation source: saline water (ENVO:00002010), including
TGATTTGCTGTTCCGTATTCATACCAACAAATATAAAGAATAGCCCTTTGTTGTGTTACAGAATTATTTAAAAAAGGATGGATTTTCTTTCAGAAGCAAAGAAGCATTCAATATTTCAGAAGAATCAATCTTCTAAAAACAAATTGCGAACTATCGCTGCAAATAAACCACCAGCTATTGGAATTAGTATAAACAGCCAAAGTTGTTTTAAGGCTTCTCCGCCGGCAAATAAAGCTGGACCCAAACTACGTGCTGGATTCACAGAAGTTCCGGTTATTGGAATCGCTACCATATGTATTAAAGCCAATGAAATACCAATGGCCAAACCAGCCATTAATGGAGATGCTTTTTTAGCAGTAGTTCCAAAAATCACTAATAAGAATAAAAAAGATAATACAAACTCCGTAATTAAAGCAGAAATAATATTATACTCGCCAAGGTATCCGTCGCCCCATCCATTACTGGCCAACCCCCATTCTGGCATTGTAAACCCTTCACTACCAATAACAATTGCATATAAAATGGCAGCCGCGAGTACAGCCCCTATACATTGTGAAATCACATATCCTACAGTGTCTTTCAACGACAACTTTTTAGCCGCCATCATAGCAATGGAAACTGCCGGGTTAATATGGCAACCTGAAATTGGGCCAATAGCATACACCATTACCACTAAAGAAAAACCGAAAGCTAATGAAATACCCAAAAGCCCTATGCCCGCAGGGCCTGATTGAGAAACACTAGCTATAGTGGCAGCACCACACCCAAATAGTACTAAGGCAAAAGTCCCTAAAGCTTCTGCAAAATATTTTTTTGAAGACTCCATAATAAACAACTGGTTAGCAGCTATTAAAGATATGCCAATTATTTATAGCAATGAAGATTTAATACGAAAGTAGTTTCTTACGCTCGATCCTTGTTTAACCAATGCGGAATATCCGGTGCTTTAAAGTTCTGCATTTTTTCAAGTAGATTATCGATAGTAGTATCTACCAAAAGAAGTTCATAGTTATCCATTGATAAAAACCCTTTGCGAACCATAGTTTCTAATAGTTTTAGAAGGTCATTATAAAAACCGTTTACATTTAACAAACCAATAGGTTTTTGATGTAAACCCAGTTGCAACCATGTAATGATTTCAAAAAGCTCTTCAAGGGTTCCCATACCACCGGGCAAGGCAATAAAGCCATCACTAAGCTCATGCATTTTAAGTTTACGTTCATGCATATTTTTGGTTGTGTGAAGTTCCGTGAGCCCAAGGTGCACAACTTCTTTTTTCTTTAAAAAATCTGGGATAACCCCTACTACTTGTCCTTTATTATCTAATGTGGTTTTTGCCAACACTCCCATAATTCCAATCTTAGCGGCGCCGTAAACCAACGTAACATTTTTTTCTGCAAATAATCTTCCTGTTTTTTCAGCAGCTTCTATAATGGCAGCATCATTTCCGTTACTGCTTCCGCAAAAAACACATATTCTAGTTAACTCTTTCATCTGACTGGTTTTTAAACTGAAGAAAAGTCATTTATTTATTTTTTCTGCATAGAAGCATACGGTCTTTTCCCCTAAAATCTTTTCTTAATTCGATAATTGGATAGCCTTCTTGTTTTAAAGAATCGATTAATTCTTCACTAAGATACTCATTTATCTCGAAGTACAATTTTCCGTTAGGCTTTAAGTACCGCAATGAAAGCCTTGCAATGGTGCGGTAAAACAACAACGGGTCTGAATTACTTACAAACAATGCCGATGCAGGTTCATGGTCTAAAACATTGCTCTGCATCTCTAATTTTTCCAGTTCGCGAACATATGGCGGATTTGAAACAATCACATCGTATTGCTGCGGAAGGGTTCCCACTTTTAAAATATCTTTTTGAAAAAAATGAACCCTAACATTGTTTAGCTTTGCATTTTCTTCGGCAGTTTGTAATGCTTCATATGAATAATCTAAAGCTGAAACACTTGCGGTAGGAAGATTTTTTACCAACGAAATTGCTATACAGCCCGAACCGGTGCCAATATCCAAAATACTATAATTACTTCTTTTTTCTGAAACCGAATCTTCTATAATCCATTCAACCAACTCTTCTGTTTCGGGGCGAGGGATTAGCGTGTTTTTATTTACATTAAAAGTGAGTCCATAAAACTCGGTGTCGCCCACAATATATTGTATAGGCTCCTGTTTTTTGAGTCTCTCTAGAGCTTTTTCAAACTTTTTCAAGGTAGTTGAATCAATTTTTTTATCAGCTTCGAGTGTTATTTGTACGCGAGCAAGATTCAGGTATTTTTCAGAAAGAATAGAAAAGAAGGATTGTATTTCTTCTGAAGGGTAAACTTCTGAAAGCGTTTCAGTAAAATTATGTTTTAGTTCTTTTAATTTCATCTTTAAATACTAAAGTTTCATCAACATATGAACCGGACAAGAATGGTGACCAGTATCTCCCAAAGGACCGTCTAAAAACTCAAAACCAACGCTTTTATATAACTTTTGGGCAGCTGTCATATCTGGCATGGTTTCAATGTAACATTTTTCAAAATTGAATTCGCGTGCTTTTACCAAACACATTTTTATCATCGTTGCGCCTAGGCCTTTTCCTCTTGCTTCAGGTAAAAAGTACATTTTCTGTAGTTCGCACACATTACCCTCATAATTATCGAGTTTTGCAATGCCGGCCCCTCCAATTACAGTTCCATTTGCTTCCACCACAAAGTAACAAGCTCTGTCTTTATCGTACGCTTCAAACATAGAGTCTAATGCCTTATCTTCGTAGGCCGTTCCGGTTTTTGGAATATCCATATCTTCAAAAACAGAACGTATTACCTTGGCAATTTGAGGATTGTCTTTCTTTTCAATAAGACGAATAATAGGTGTGTTCATGTAAGCAATTCCTTGTATTTTTACTGCGTGAAGGTACATGAAAAATATATGCAACGCTGCATCGATTTGGCCAAAAACGGATTGGGAACCACCTACCCAAACCCGCTGGTAGGAAGCGTTATTGTTTACAATCAGTCAATTATAGGCGAAGGTTGGCATTACAAAGCCGGAGAACCGCATGCCGAAGTGAATGCCATAAATAATGTTGCTGATAAAGACCTTTTACAGAAAGCTACCATATATGTAAGCTTAGAACCATGTAGCCATTTTGGAAAAACACCGCCTTGTGCCGACTTAATTATAGCAAACGGAATAAAAAGTGTGGTTATTGGCAGTACCGACCCCAACCCCAAAGTGTCTGGAAACGGTATAAAAAAATTAATAGAAGCTGGTTGCAATGTGACTGTTGGAATTCTGGAAGATGAGTGCGTTCATCTAAACAAACGCTTTTTCACATTTCACAATAAAAAGCGACCGTATATTATTTTAAAATGGGCACAGACAAAAGATGGCTTTATTGCCCCCACTGAAACTTCAACTTGTTCAGAAAATATTACAGAGCAACAACCCGTTTGGATTACCAATACCTATTCGCGCCAGCGTACGCATAAATTACGCGCAGAAGAACAAGCTATTTTAGTAGGGACCAATACCGTTTTAAAAGATAACCCCAGTTTAACCACGCGTGACTGGAAAGGCAACTCTCCTACTCGAATTGTTATCGACAGAAAACTGAAAATTCCTTCGGAAGCTTCCATATTGGATGGAAGTGTCAAAACTATTATCCTTACTGAAAAACCACAACAAGCTTCTGGTAACACATGTTATGAAGTTATCGATTTTCAGAAAAACTTAGCACAACAAATTTGTAAGGTGTTGCATACACACAATCTACAATCCCTTATAATTGAAGGCGGAGCAAAGACGATAAATACTTTTATTGCCGAAAATCTTTGGGACGAAGCACATATATTTACAGGAAGTCCTATTTTTGGAAACGGTGTAAAAGCACCTAATTTTTCAGAAGAACAAAAAGCTAACATTTCTTTACTTTCTGAAGAAAGCCTTCAAAACGATACCTTACAAATTTTTAAAAACAAAACTACTTGATCGCCTTACTACTAAGTATTCTTTCTTCCACTTTAATTTTTGTGGTCTTTAAACTTTTTGATCGTTTTAAAATCAATACGCTACATGCCATTGTAGTCAATTATTTTGTCGCATTTTTTTGTGGATTGTTTTTTTACAAAGGTGACCTTACATTGGCTCACGTACCTGCACAGCCTTGGTTTTATTACACATTGGGACTTGGCGCCTTATTTATAATCATTTTTAACTTAATGGCAATTACTACGCAACGCAGCGGATTGTCCGTGGTTTCAGTAGCCACTAAAATGAGTGTGGTTATTCCCATCGTTTTTGGATTAGTTTACTATAAGGAAAGTCTTGGTATTTTAAAGGTTTTAGGAATAATTTTGGCATTGATCGCCGTGTATTTAGCCTCTATAAAAACCAAGGACGGCATTGCCATTCAAAAAAAGAATTTAATCTATCCATTATTGGTTTTTTTAGGTAGTGGGTTTATCGATACGAGTATTAAATATTTGGAAGATACGATGGTGGCTGAAGATGAAGTTGCGCTATTTTCAGCTATTATTTTTTCAGCAGCTGCATGTATCGGAATTTTTATTTTGATTTTTCAGGCAATTAAAGGCACGTTTACATTTCAGTTTAAAACCATTATTGGCGGTATCGCTTTGGGGTTTGCTAATTATTTTTCAATCTACTATATCATACAAGCCTTACGCAGTGATATATTAGAGAGCTCAGGGGTATTTACGGTTAACAATGTAGCTATTGTCATGCTTTCCACTCTGTTGGGAATTACCTTTTTTAAAGAAAAATTACTTCGAAAAAACTGGATCGGGATTATCCTTGCCGTGATCAGTATCTTTTTGGTAGCTTTGGCAAAGTGGTAAAGTATACCGTAATCAACACATTATAATTTACATTTAAAACACTCGACTATTTCTTCAGAAAAAGACACATATAAAACCATTACAAAACCTTCAAAAGAAGTCTTATTTAAAGACCGAGGTAGTAAATTTTTTGGCTATGCCTTTCCTGTTAAAAATGAAACGCAAATTGAAGAACACATAGAAGAACTAAAAAACAAGCACCACAAAGCACGGCATTGGTGCTATGCTTGGCAACTGGGCAAAGAATACGACGCCTACCGAGCCAACGATGACGGCGAGCCTTCAAACAGTGCCGGAATGCCCATCTACGGACAATTACAATCGTTTGATGTAACAAATACTCTTGTGGTTGTAGTTCGCTATTTTGGCGGAACCAAATTAGGCGTAGGCGGTTTAATTCAAGCTTATAAAACGGGGGCGCAGATGGCCTTAGAAAATTCAAAAATTGTAAAAAGAACTATTGACGAAGCTTTTCTACTGCAATTTGAATATCCTGAAATGAACACCGTCATGCGAATTATAAAAGATGAAGATTTAAACATTGTGAATCAAAAAATGGAATTGACTTGTGAAATAGAACTATCCGTTAGACAAAAAGAAGCAGATCGCATTTTTGAATTATTTGAAAACACATATAAAATTACCATCAAAAGATTAGAGGATTAACTCTCTGCTTCTAATTTTTCCAATAAATAATCTGGTGCTTTTCTTAACTTATTTGTTTTGGTATCTATAAAAGCCAAAGTAGTCGTTGCTGAAATTAAAAGCTCATTGGCTTCGTTATGGATTTCATACTGAAACTCAATTTTAACTGTCGGCATTTTTTTTAAGGTAGTGGTAACGGTCAATACATCATCATATCGTGCAGGACGTTTATAATCCACATTTAAATTAACAACCGGAAGCTGCACGTTGTTCTCTTCCATCCATTTGTATGAAAAGCCTAATTCGCGAAGCCATTCTGTTCGTCCTTGTTCTAGGTATTGTGCATAGTTGCCGTAATACACCACGCCCATTTGGTCAGTTTCACCATAACGAACACGTATTTTTGTAAGGGATTTTTTCATAGTTTTATGCCTTTGGTGCCAATCTTTTTTTGTAGTTTTATCGGTAATGGAGTATGCACAAAAAAAACTAAAAATTCAATAGCTTTTCTATTTTTTTATTCATTTTTTTGTTCACATATTTGTACCGTTAAGATACTGAAAAAAACAAACTCTTGTTTTATGCTTCTTAACCACAACCTAAATTAAATAAACTAATTAATTACTTCAACAGTAACTATGAACAAAACTGCAAAATCGGTTTGGAACAATTGTTTGTCCTTTATTGAAGATAACATTACTTCGCAGGCATATAAAACATGGTTCGAACCTATTAACGCGGTAAAGCTCACAGACAATTCGTTAAGCATACAAGTACCCAGCAAGTTTTTTTACGAATGGCTGGAAGAACATTACGTAAAGTTGTTGAAAGTTGCCCTTACTAAAGAATTGGGTAAAGATGCCAAACTGGTGTACGTTATTAAAATGGAAAACACCTACGGAAACAAACAACCGTTTACCGAAAAAATTCCTAGTTCTAATCGAAGCCATATGCAATCGCAAGAGATTGATGTGCCGGTAAAGAATAAAAGTCCTGAGCTTAAAAACCCTTTTATCATTCCTGGGATTCGAAATGTAAAGATTGAGTCGCAATTAAACCCTTCTTACAATTTTGATAATTTTTTGGAAGGTGAAAGCAATCGCTTGGCACGTTCGGCAGGAATGGCTGTGGCCAACAAACCTGGTGGAACTTCGTTTAACCCATTATTGATTTTTGGAGGTGTTGGTTTAGGGAAAACACACCTTGCTCACGCCATTGGAGTTGAAATTAAAGATAAGTATCCTGAAAAAACGGTTTTATACATTTCTGCTGAAAAGTTTACGCAACAGTATATTGAGTCAGTAAAAAAGAACAACCGAAACGATTTTATACATTTCTATCAAATTATAGACGTATTAATTGTTGATGATATTCAATTATTATCTGGTAAAGCTGGAACACAGGATGTTTTCTTCCATATTTTTAATCATTTGCACCAAAACGGCAAGCAGGTTATTTTAACCAGTGATAAAGCACCGGTTGATATGATGGATATCGAACAACGCTTACTATCCCGTTTTAAGTGGGGATTGTCGGCAGAGTTAAATCACCCAGACTACGATACTCGTGTTGCGATTATTAAAAATAAATTATACCGTGATGGTGTAGAAATGCCAGAAGATATTATTGAGTTTTTGGCAAACAACATCAAAACTAATATTCGTGAATTAGAAGGTGCTATCATCTCATTGATTGCTCATTCTTCTTTCAACAAAAAAGATATCACAATCGATCTTGCCAAAAAGATTGTTGACAACTACGTAAAACACACTAAGCGAGAGGTTTCGATTGATTACATTCAGAAAATTGTAAGTGAATATTTCCAAATGGACGTAGATACACTTCAGTCAAAAACCCGAAAACGCCACATTGTACAAGCCCGTCAATTAGCGATGTTTTTTGCTAAAAAATTGACCAAAGCGTCTTTAGCCTCTATAGGTTCACAAATTGGGCAACGTGATCACGCTACTGTATTACACGCTTGTAAAACGGTTGATAATTTATCTAGTACCGATAAACAATTCAGGAAATATGTTGAAGATCTCAACAAAAAACTAACCCTATAATATTTCAATCCAGCCCAACAGCTGGATTTTTAACATCATCCTAACTCACTTTAAAATTCGAATCATTTATTTTCGTTTGTAGTTAATAAACTGATTAAATTTTCAGAAATAATGAAAACAAAAGTATTAATGGTTTGCTTAGGTAATATTTGCCGCTCCCCTTTAGCCGAAGGCCTTTTAAAATCTAAAGTAGACACATCTAACATTTATGTAACCTCTGCTGGAACCGGCCATTGGCACGTAGGCGATCAACCTGATCCCAGAAGTATTGCTGTTGCAAAGAAAAATGGCTTAAATATAACCGATCAAAGAGGAAGACAGTTTAAAGCTGAAGATTTTAATGAGTTTGATTATATTTTTGTGATGGACAATTCCAATAAAGAAAACGTTTTAAAACTTGCCAAAACAGAAGAAGACAAAGCAAAAGTACAATTGATTCTTGACGAAATTTTTCCAGGTGAAAATGTAGATGTCCCAGATCCATATTATGGTGGAGATAGCGGTTTTGACAATGTGTATAACATGCTAGATGAAGCCTGTGAAAAAATAGCAAACCGTATTTAACACGATTAATTAAATGGTTTTCGTTATTTTAGTGGAAAATGAAAGCCATGAAAAATTTTATCCCTTACCTCCTCACATTCCTGTTTTTTGCACAAAGTTACGCTCAGGAAGTAACCATTGAACTGTTTAAAGATGGGTTCAATAGCCCTGTAAATTTACAACACGCTGGTGACGATCGTTTATTTGTTGTCGAACAAAACGGAATTATTAAAATCTTAAATCCTGATGGAACGGTTAATTCTACACCTTTCCTAGATATTTCATCTCAAGTTTCATGTTGCGGCGAACGTGGGCTTTTAGGGCTTGCTTTTCATCCCGATTATGAAAACAATGGGTACTTCTATGTAAATTATACCAATAATAGTGGAGATACTCAGGTTTCTAGGTTTAGTGTTAGCTCTTCAAATGCAGATATAGCAGATGAGAACTCAGAGTTACCCATTATAGATTACAATCAACCAAACTCTAATCACAATGGCGGGTGTTTAGCCTTTGGACCGGATGGATATTTGTATATTTCTTCTGGTGATGGTGGCGGTAGTGGCGATACCAGCAACAATGCACAAAACCTTAACCTGTTGCTCGGCAAAATGCTTCGAATTGATATAGATAATACAGATGGAAATGCTAATTATGCAATCCCTCCAGATAATCCTTTTATTGGAAATCCTGATGCTAAAGATGAAATTTGGGCATATGGACTTAGAAATCCTTGGAAATTTTCGTTCGATTCTTTAAACGGTGATATTTGGATTGGAGATGTGGGTCAAAATGAAGTGGAAGAAATTGACAGAGCAACTGCTACCGATGCTGGTTTAAATTATGGCTGGCGCTGTTATGAAGGATCCGACCCTTTTAATACTACCAATTGTCCACCAGAAAGCGAACTTACCTTTCCAATCGCTGAATATTCATCGGCCACAGGAAGTGGGAATTGCTCGATAACAGGCGGTTACGTTTATAGAGGAAGTGTGTACGCCGATATTCAAGGGGTTTATATTTTTGCAGATTATTGTAACGGAACCATTAGCACACTTGACCAATCTGGAACTATTGTAGAGCAATTAGACGTTTCGGATAATTGGGTTTCGTTTGGAGAAGATGTAAACGGTGAACTCTACGCTGTTGCTTTAGGAGGTGATATCTACAAAATTGAAGGGGGAGAAATTCTTTCCAACTCCAATATTGATGATGCTTCAGATATTTCTTTAGTACCTAATCCAGCATCAAATATAATAGAGTTAAAAGCCAACAACGCGCTTATTTCTGAAATAACTATCACCGATGTTAAAGGAAGTGTTATTTATTCTGAAAAAAATAAACCTACCGAAACGAAAACTATTTCCGTTTCAAGTTTTAGCAACGGAATGTATTTTGTGAAAGCTATTTCAGAAAACGGAAATGAAATCATAAAAAAATTAGTGATACAATAAAGAACTTATGCAACCCCAAAAAGGAAACCTATATTTAATACCCTGCACCCTTGGCGACACACCGCCTTTAGAGGTATTGCCATTATTGGTAAAGAAAGCAGTTGAACATATTGATCATTATATTGTAGAGCACGAAAAGAGTGCTAGGCGGTTTATTAAAAGTATTGTTCCGCGTAAATCACAACCGGATTTGCATTTTCAACTTATCAATAAATTTACCGATGCAAGTGAAAAACCGCAAATGCTCGCCCCTTGTTTAGAAGGTCTCGATGTTGGAGTTATAAGTGATGCAGGCTGTCCTGGAATTGCAGATCCTGGTGCAGGTATTGTTGAGCAAGCTCACTTGCAGGGCATAAAAGTTGTTCCCTTGGTTGGGCCTTCCTCCATATTAATGGCGATGATGGCCAGTGGTTTTAATGGACAGAATTTTGCTTTTAACGGCTACCTTCCCATTGACAAAAAAGAAAGAAAAACTACAATAAAGCGTTTGGAGAAACTTTCAGGAGACTACAACCAATCGCAACTGTTTATTGAAACCCCTTACCGAAACAACCAAATGTTGGAAAGCTTAACAGCCGCGTTGCATCCACAAACCAAAATATGTGTAGCTTGCGATATCACCCTGCCTACTGAGTTTATAAAAACCGATACAGCACAGCATTGGAAAAACAAAAAAGTGGATCTTAATAAAAGACCCACTTTGTTTATTATTCAAAAATAAAACTAGTACTAAAGTACTTTTGCTTTTCTGTTGGGGAGTATAAATGAAGTGTCATACCCGCTAAACTTTTTTAAGTAATAACTTATAGAGGTACCAAAGGCGTCGTTAAAACCTATTGTTCCGCCACTTCGTAGATATTTTTTTACGTTTCCGGCACCAGCTAAGTGTGCAGCTGCCAAAATACCAGACTCGGTTACTTTTACCCCGTTTACATATTTTCCTTTAAACCTTTTAATGTCCCTACGTAAAATCCATTTGTTTCTGGCAGTATAAGCTGTAAAAGCTTCTTCTTGCAAACGAGAGTCATTTAAAAATGAATCTGGATTGTAAATTCCTATCATTCGCAAAGTTGCCGAAGCAAACTGGTATTTACCTAAATAACCAAATTGGTTTATAATTGTATAATCCCCACGTGATTCTTTAAAACCTAATGCCTCTTTAAATCCTACGTATGATTTCCCTAAAAACAAAGAATAGTTTAGCGTTGGAACAGGTTTCGTATAGGTAATCATTTCCCCTTCATTGGGAACTGTGTAATCCATCACCTCATCTTCTATGATGTAGTGAGAAAGGTCTACATTATTTTTTGTAGTAAATCCACTAAAAAATAATGCTGTTACAATAAGTACGGTTAATATTCCTGCTATATTTTTTTTCATTATTTAAAAGTTCGAGTGAGAAAATTCACACTCTTGTTTTCAGCGCGCAAATATACACCTTTTTTATTAATCTGATAATTAAACTGTTAAAGTTTGTTAATATGAAAAAACCAGGCTTGTCTACCTGGTTTTTTCAATAATTATAATGTCGCCGTGGCATTGTTATCCGGAAGGATTGATGATACATCATACGCTGCAAATGTTTGCATGTATTTTGTGATAGGGACGTTGTTGGCATCTTTAAAAACCACTTCCCCATCGGTATCGAGAAACTTCATTACGTTTCCTGCTCCTCCCAAATGGGCTGCTGCTACTAAGCCAGACTCGGTTACTTTAATACCATCTATTATTTGGCCGTCATATTCAGTAATATAATCTTTAAGTACCCACTTGTTTTTAGAAATTAACGCTTCAAACGCTTTTTCCTGTAACAAGGGAGAATTTAAAAATTTTCGTTTGTTATAAATACCTACCCAATTAAGAGTAGACCAGCCAAACTGGTATTTTCCCAAATAACCTAATCTATTTACAGCCTTGTAATTACCACTGCTTTCACTAAAGCCGAGGTCTTCACAAAAGCCAAGGTACGACTTCCCAACAAAGGGAATATTCTGTTGGGGATTCATATCTACTTCAAAGTCAAAAGGAACATAAGATGGTGCTCCAATGACGTCTGTAGTAAATATAGAACTACTGTATTTCATTTCTTCTTTCGAAGAAAAACCTGTAATACAAAAAATTGTTACAAGCAGTAGCACAGACAATTTCATAAAACGTTTTCTCATGTTTTACTTAGTTTTAAAATTTATAATTATTGCACTTACACTTCGTGTGTAAGCGTAATAGCCTTAAGTTCAGCCACCTATTTAACAAATAGTGTGCCAGCCATAAGTTCTATGAAACCTGTATATCAAAGAGCGTTTATTTCTTTTCTTCTTGTTGAAAACGATGTTCAACAATTATGAATATAAGATGATATGTAGTGTTTGTAGATGAATTAACATTCTTTAACCCCTTGTTTTAAAAAGGTTTAACAAAAAAAAGCCCAGTTCTGAAAAACAAAACTGGACCTTAAATAAAATTAAAAAATATTATCTGTTTACCCCTTGCTGAGAAATCCAACGGACATATTCAGCTTTGTTGCGGTTGTGTTGTGCTAATGTTTTTGCAAATTTGTGATAACCAAAACGCTGCGTATCTGCCACAAAATAATAATAGTCATGGTCTTCATAATTTAATACAGCGTCGATAGAGGAAATATCGGGCATGGCAATTGGCCCTGGGGGAACCCCAGTATTTTTATACGTGTTGTAGGGCGAGTCCAACTCTAAATCTTTGTACAATACCCGTTTTATAACTTGGTCAAAATCGTTTTCGGCGCGTTTTTTTGCATAAATCACTGTTGGGTCTGCTTGTAAGGGCATGCCACGTTCCAATCTATTTACATATACACCGGCAACTCGAGGTCGTTCTTCTACTTTTGCGGTTTCTTTTTGAACTATTGCCGCTAAAGACATTACTTCGGCAGGAGTTAAATTTAATTTTTTGGCTTTTTGGGTTCGGGTTTCATCCCAGAATCGGTTGTATTCTGTTTTCATACGGTCACGGAAAGTTTCAGCGCTGCTGTTCCAGTAAAATTCATAAGTATTAGGAATATATAATACCAACGCAGTAGCGTCGGTTTGTCCCGCTTCTTTTAAGAAAACGGAATCTTTCATTGCCTTCAACAAAGACAAACTATCGGCTTCAATCTGTCTGGCAATGTTTCCAGCCAAATCTTCAATACGCTCTTGATTATTAAATTTTACTTCAATAGGAATGTTTTTACTGCGAATGGTATTGATAATATCATTATTGTTCATCCCTTTTTTTAAAATATAATGTCCCGCTTTTATATTACTTGTATATCCTTTTTTTTCGGCAACAGCGGTAAAGTCGTCCATATCTTTAAGTAATGGTTCCAATTCCGAGATCACATCTTGATAGGTAGCATCGGTGGGAATGTAGATATGGGCCTGATCATTGTTAAATGCCGTGTTAGGTGCAAAGACGGTGCTGTAAACATACCAAGCAAATCCGCCCATGGCAACTAAGCCTAAAAGAACAACGGCCAGTAATATTTTTTTAATGTACATCGTGAATTAATTGATAAAATAGTTCGTTTTTATAGTTTTTACCAGACTTGATCCAGTCTTTTTTTATACCACTTTCGGTATAACCAGCTTTTTCGAAAAGTTTTATGCTCTGCTGGTTGTCTTCGGTAATATTAGCATACAACTGGTGAATGTTCAAGTGCTTTACTGCATATTGGTTAATTAATTGCAAAGCTTCATATGCGTGGCCTTTGCCTTTATTTTCTTCTGAAAAAATAATGATGCCAACCCCTGCCCTACTATGTTTAGGATCAAAATCGAACAGATCGACAAACCCAATAGCTTCCTCCTTTTCAATACTGCATATAACCAAGCGTAGTTGTTTTATATCGTAAATATCCCGATGTGCATTGTCTAAATACTGCTCTAAAATATGTTTAGAATAAGGTGTTGTTGTATTGCTTACCTCCCAGCCGTTTTCGTCATTCTCCAAAAGATAGAGAAAGTCTAAGTCTGAACTTTCAAGAGCTCGAAGGTATATTTTTTCTCCTTTTAATGTTGTCATTCCCATTCTCCTTTAAAAACCATAGTGGCAGGACCTTGTAAATGGACATTGGTATATCCATCATCATTATTTTCAAATGTTACTGTCAGTTTCCCTCCCGGGGTTTCTAACTGTACACTATCACTCTTTGTAAAATCTTTTTTATGCATTGCAATAGCAACGGCTGTAACACCCGTGCCACAAGACAAGGTTTCATCTTCCACGCCCCGTTCGTATGTTCTAACGGAAAAAGTGTTTTCTGAAAGTTGTTCTACAAAATTTATATTGGCTCCTTCTTTTCCGTATGCTTCATTCCGAAGTTTTCTTCCTTCTGAAAATACATCAAAAGTTGAAATACTGTCAACCAATTCAACGTGGTGAGGCGAACCTGTATTCAAAAAAAGATAATTGTCATTTGTTTCAATTTCTGAAACATCGTTCATTTTCAACGAAACGGTATTGTTTGTAATACTGGCGGTGTGCATTCCGTCTATGGCTTCAAATTTTGTACTACCTTCAATAATGCCTAAATGATTTGCAAAATGAACAATACATCTTCCTCCATTGCCGCACATAGAACTTTCGTTTCCATCGGCATTAAAGTACACCATTTTAAAATCTGCTGTAGGATGGTTTTCCAAGAGGATTAATCCATCGGCTCCAATGCCAAATTTTCGGTCACAAAGTCTAGCAATCAGTTTGGTATCATTTTTGGATAAAATAGATTGACGGTTATCAATCAAGACAAAATCGTTACCGGTTCCTTGATATTTAAAAAACTGAAATTTCATGGCGACAAAGGTACTAAAAGCTTTTTCGCTATAGTATAGTTAATTCTTGTTAAATACACGTTAAAACTGAAATTTCAGAAAAATATAATCGTCTTTAATCATGTTAGTTAATAATAAAAAATAGTTTAAAATGAAACAGACAATTAGATTAGTAGCTGTTGCGCTGTTTGCCGGCGCTGTTACGTTAGGTGGCTACAAATACTTCGTTGAACCTAACCAAGAAATTGCCGTGACCACTTCACAGGAAAGTCCCAATAACTTTATACCAACAAATTATTCAACTTCACCCATTAGTAGTACCAATGCAGATTTTACTGAAGCTGCAGAAAAAACTGTAAACGCTGTTGTTCACGTAAAAAACACTACCATTAGCAGACAACCTACCAATTTGATGGAATATTTTAACGGTGGTGGTCAACCACGAGAAATTGTAGGTGCAGGAAGTGGTGTTATTATCTCGCCAGATGGTTATATAATAACCAACAACCACGTAATAGCGAATGCGGCAGAACTGGAAGTTACCCTAAATAATAATAAAATATATAAAGCCGAATTAATTGGTACTGACCCCAAAACCGATATTGCTTTATTAAAAGTAGATGCCGATGATGAGCTTCCTTTTATTCCTTTTGGAGATTCTAACAATGTAAAAGTTGGAGAATGGGTCCTAGCTGTTGGAAATCCATTTAATTTAAATTCTACCGTTACGGCTGGTATTATTAGTGCCAAAGCACGCGATTTGAATCAATTTGATCGAAATCCCCAGTCCTTCATTCAAACAGATGCTGCCGTAAACCGCGGTAACAGTGGTGGAGCATTAGTGAATGTTCGAGGTGAATTGGTCGGTATAAATACGGCAATTACTTCTGAAACTGGATCATACGTAGGGTATTCCTTTGCAGTGCCATCAAACAATGCGCGAAAAGTAATTGAAGATATAATGGAATATGGAAATGTGCAACGTGCCATATTGGGGATAAGCGGAGCCACCCTCAACACAAACATTGCTGAACAATATGGTATTTCTGAAACGCAAGGGGTTTATGTCGCCAGCGTAGAAAAAGGAAGTGGCGCAGATAAAAGCGGAGTAAAAGAAGGCGATGTCATTAAAAAATTAGACGACCTTTCGGTAAGTAAATTTTCAGATCTATCTGGTTATTTAGGCTCTAAGCGTCCCAATGATGTTGTCGATGTTACCATTTTACGAAACGGAAAAGAAAAACACATTCCCGTTACTTTAGTGAAACTAGAGGTTTATGAAATTGAAGACCTTGGCCTAGAAGTCCGCAATGTCAATTCGGCCCTTTTAAAACAAAGAGGCGTTGATAATGGTGTTGTTGTTTCAAAAGCACTAAGTAAAGATATGGCCCGCTATAATCTAGAAGGCATCATCATAACAAAAATAAACGATGAAAAAATTGATGATATAGAAGATGCCAAACGTATTATGAACAGCCGTGATTACAACGCACCCATTAAAATGACGTTTGTAAATCGTCGTGGTGAGCTAAACTCATTTATATTTAGATAAACAATAAAGTAATTTTTAAACAAGACCCCTCGTAAGTTCGGTTTTACTGAGGGGTTTTTTTAGGTTAAAATTAACTTCCACATACCGAAGAAAATACCTATTTTTGCACCGATTTTTAAACCCTTAAACAACACAACCATGAGCTTTGATGAAGTTTATGAAAAAGAGCTTTCTTTTCAAACTGACCGCCGAAAGGCTTCCGTAGAATTTATTAAGATTGTTAGTGACCTTTGGTACGACAAATCTATAGAGTTAGTTCTTTTCCGCAACCAATTAATTGACCGTAACGTAAGTGAAATTTTAAACCTTCACGAATATGCGGGCGAATTTGTACAAAAACCAATTTCTATTTTCGACTCAGTAGAGATAGCTCAAGCCATAAAAACGCTTGACGTTCCTCCAGCAAAATTGGATATAGGAAAACTAACCTACGAGTACCACCTTGAAGACAATCAGTACGAAAACGCTATCGCTTTTGTAAGCGACAAGCTTAAAGATGCAAAAGAAAAAGAAGACATCTCTCCTAAAGACGTTGTGTTGTATGGTTTTGGTCGTATTGGCCGTTTATTGGCACGTGAATTAATGACACGCACAGGTCAAGGTAACCAACTACGCTTACGTGCTATTGTGGTTCGTGGTAATGTTGACCAAACCATTTTAGAAAAAAGAGCTTCTTTATTGCAAAACGATTCGGTTCATGGAGACTTCCCTGGTACGGTTCGTGTAGATTTAGAGAACAAAGCATTGGTGATCAATGGGACGACCGTGCATATTATTTCAGCAAACGCCCCTGAAGACATTGATTACACCGAGTACGGAATTGAAGATGCTTTAATTATTGATAACACCGGAGCTTTTAGAGATGAAGAAGCGTTATCAAGACACTTAAAAGCAAAAGGTGCAGCAAAAGTATTATTAACTGCTCCTGGTAAAGGTGTTCCAAATATCGTTCATGGTGTAAACCATACAGAACATGATCCTGAGAAAGTAGATATTTTCTCTGCAGCTTCTTGTACCACAAATGCAATTACTCCTGTATTAAAAGCAGTTGAAGATTCATTAGGTGTTGTGCACGGACATTTAGAAACTATCCACGCATACACGAACGACCAGAACTTAGTAGATAACATGCACAAGAAATACCGTAGAGGTCGTGCTGCTGCCTTAAATATGGTAATTACTGAAACCGGTGCTGGAAAAGCAGTTTCAAAAGCATTGCCTTCTTTTGAGGGGAAATTGACTTCAAACGCTATCCGGGTTCCTGTTCCTAATGGATCGTTAGCTATTTTGAATTTAGAATTGGAATCTAAAACATCTGTTGATGGTATTAATTCAATTATGAAGAAATATGCCCTAGAAGGTGATTTAGTTGAACAAATAAAATATTCATTAAGCAATGAGTTGGTATCCAGCGACATTGTTGGGTCTTCTGCCCCTTCTATTTACGATAGTAACGCAACTATTGTTACCGAAGACGGTAAAAATGCTGTGTTATACGTTTGGTACGATAACGAATATGGCTATAGCCATCAAGTAATTCGTTTAGCCAAGTATATTGCTGAAGTAAGACGCTATACGTATTATTAGTATACCACTAAAATTTAATGATTTAAAGTCCCGCATTTCTGTGGGACTTTTTTTATAACTTTAGTAACTGAAAAAACGTCTACTCCCTTCAAGTTTAATTAATTTTTCAGAAACAACAGCGATGAAAATACTGCAAGCCACCGATGAACACCTAAATCAATTGACAACACTATTCAACGGCTACAGAATGTTCTATAAACAACCAGACAGTCCAGATAAAGCCAAAGCATTTTTAAAGGACCGCTTTCGTCAAAACGATTCGGTGATTTTTATGGCTTTTACTTCAGAAAATGAAGCCGTTGGTTTTACACAATTATACCCTAGTTTTTCTTCGGTTTCAGTACAGCGCACGTACATTTTAAATGATTTATTTGTTTCAAAAGAATACAGAGGGAAAGGAATTGGCGAAGCATTATTAAACCACGCCAAGCAATTTGCCAAAAAAGAAGGTAGTAAAGGACTCACCTTGGAAACAGAAACCAACAACCCGGCGCAACATTTATACGAACGCTTAGGCTGGAAAAAAGACGAACATACCTTTCACTATACTTGGGAGGTTTAATTCTTCTAATTTACTGTATTTTTGCAAACAAATAGATACAGAAATGCGCATAGACATCCTTACAGTAGTACCAGACTTGTTACGAAGCCCTTTTGAAGCTTCTATACTACAACGTGCCATTGATAAGAAAATCGTCTCTGTGCACTTGCATAACTTACGTGATTATTCAAGCAATAACTATAAACAAATTGATGACTATCAATACGGTGGCGGTGCCGGAATGGTTATGATGATAGAGCCTATTGACAAATGCATAACCCAACTTAAATCTGAAAGGGAGTATGACGAAATAATCTATATGACTCCTGATGGCAAAACTTTTAATCAGAGTATTGCAAATGAGCTGTCTTTAAAAGAAAACATCATCATTCTTTGTGGCCATTACAAAGGGGTCGACCAACGCGTGCGCGATCATTTTATTACGCGAGAGATTTCGGTAGGTGATTTTGTATTAAGTGGCGGAGAATTAGGTGCAGCTCTAGTAGCAGATGCCGTAATACGCCTTATTCCTGGAGTGTTGGGCAATGAAACCTCAGCATTAACCGATTCTTTTCAGGACAACTTACTTGCCCCACCAGTTTATACACGACCTGCAGAATACAAAGGCTGGAAAGTCCCTGATATTTTAACCAGTGGCAATACCCCAAAGATTGAAAAATGGCGCGAGGATCAAGCTATACAACGCACAAAAAAATTACGCCCAGATCTTTTGGATGAATAATATTCACACACCATTTTTATATAGATTTCTGAAATTTAAGGGATTATACGTACGGTAGTTTTTAAAAAAGAAACTATCTTTATGTATAACTATAACCAAATTTTATGAGATTACTGTTACTTTTTGTGGTAATGTCATGCGTTTCATGGAGTGGTCTACCCCAGGATTCTTCAAAAGCACAAGAGGATACAATTAATTTGAACGTTGGCAATAGCAACGTTCAAATACCTATTATCAGTGATTCCATTTTGGAATATGAGAGATTTAAAAAAACCATAGCGGTTTCAAAAAAGAACAACAAACCCGAACAACTTGCACGAGCATATGTCGATTTAGCTATTTGGCACGAAAACCATACGGTGCTAGATTCGTCAATAGCTAATCTCAAAAAGGCAATTGCTGTTTATAAAAAGCAAGGATTAGAAAAAGAATTAGCCGAAACGTACCTTTTACTGAAAGCAAACTACGGAAGTACCGCAGCGTACGATAAAGCTTCAGAAGCTGTTTATGCTGCTTTAGATCTTTATGAAAAAATAAAAGATCGAAAAGGCATTGCTAAGTGTTACACTTCTATTGGAGATCTATTTTATTATTCAAACAGATATTCAGAAGGAGCGGAATATTGTAAAAAAGCCATTGCTATTCAAAAGGAAAATGGTTTTGAAGAAGACCTTGCACTCTCCTATCGTAGATTGGCAGAAAACCAATTATTCCTGTCCAGCTTAGAAGAAAGCTTAAAAAACATGAACAAAGCCATAAACACCTATAAAAAAATTGGTGAAACTGGCGCTCCTCTTTTAGCTTGTTATAATGGTCGCGGAAACATTTATAAATATCTTGAAGAATACGATAAAGCCATAGCAGATTATAATTACTGTTATGAAGGCGCAAAAAAAATTGGTTTGGAACAATACATGATGCCCCCAACGGCAAACATTGGCCACGTGTATATACTTCAAGGAAATTATGCCGAAGCATTGCCCTACAACTTAAAGGCAATAGAAATAATGAAACGTACCGGGAACACTAAAAATCTTTGGGAAAATTACATGCACGTTTCAAATATTTATCGGCAACTGGGTGATTATAAAAATGCTTTGGAATACCACGAACTTTACGAACAAGGTCACGCTGAATATTTGACCACAATAACATCCAGAATTGAGAGCGAAGCACACGTAAAATATGAAACAGCAAAAAAAACAATCGAAATAGGAGCTCAAAAAGCTAAGATAGAACATCAAAAAAGAATTCAAATACTCTATATAAGCATCGCCGTTCTTCTTGCCATTATTCTTTCCGGCATGTTTTTCACCATAAAAAACATTCGTAAAAAACGAAAAGCCCTTGCCAAAGCAAATCAAGAACTGGATGCAAAAAACAAGCAAAACGAACTTCTACTGAAAGAAATACACCATCGTGTAAAAAATAATCTAGAAATGGTAAAAAGCCTTATTGCATTACAATCGGCGCAACTTACCGATAAAGCGAGTAAAGAGGCGATGCTAGCTAGCCAGAACCGGGTACAAAGCATGGGCATAATTCATCAAAAACTATATCAAGGTACTAATCTCGGTGCTATCGAAATGAAAGATTATTTTATTAATTTGAGCGAGGGAGTTTTAGACACTTTTAACGCAGAAGATAAGGTAAAAATAGAATGTGCCATGGAAGAACTGAACCTCGATGTGGATACCGCAGTACCAATAGGGTTGATAGTGAATGAACTGTTGACCAATGCATTAAAATACGCTTTCCCAAAAGGGTCTGAAGGGACGATAAATATTTCACTCAAAGAAGAAAACAACGATTTAAAGTTACAAGTCTCTGACAATGGAATTGGCAAAACAGCAGGCACAGCACCCAAAGGAACTGGATTTGGAACACAGCTAATACGTTTACTTACACAGCAGCTTGACGGAAGCCTTTTTGAGGAGCACAAAAAAGGAACCAGCGTATTTTTTACTTTTAAAAACTATAAAACGGCATAATGGCAAAACCCATTAAAATATTGATTGTTGAAGATGAAATGGTCATCGCTGCCAACATTTCGCTACAATTAAGTGATTTGGGATATGAAGTGACAGGTATTTTACCAAAAGGTGAAGAAGCGCTCATACAAATTCAAGAGGAAATGCCCGATATTGTTTTGATGGATATTCAATTAAAAGGGGAATTAGATGGTATAGAGACCGCACACCTTATTCAGGTTGAGCACAACATTCCCGTGATTTATCTTACAGCCAATGCTGACGATGCTAATTTTAACCGCGCCAAAGAAACCCACCCGTATGGCTTTATTTCTAAACCTTTTAAAAAACTAGACCTGCAACGTGTCATTGAATTAACCGTAGAAAGGATTAATCATAAAAAAACTTCTGAAAATGGAGTGAGTTCAGAAAAAAAACAACACGACCCCTTTATCTTGAGCGACCGTATTTTTGTACGACACCAAGAGCGAATGGTTAAAATAGACACCAAGAATATCTATTATATTGAAGCTGACCGTAATTACTGCCGTATTTTTTCAAAAGACCGGGAATACCTTTTGGTTATGCCATTAAAAGATGTAGATGAAAAGTTACCGGCAAAACATTTTTTACGCATTCATAGATCCTACATCATTAACCTTACTTGTGTAGATGAAATTGCCGGGACACACGTGGTCATTTCAAAAAAAGCCATCCCAATGAGCAAAGCCATGCGCACCGAACTATTGAAGCGTTTACAGACTATCTAAAAGACATCTGTTGGCTAAAAACAAATTATTGGGGTCATTCGTACAGGAAAAGTGAAAAATGCTTTTGGTAATATAGAAGAAGAAACTAATACCAATACCAATAATAAATTTATAGAATAAAAAAGACTGCCAAAATCGACAGTCTTTTTTTGTCGGGATGAGAGGATTCGAACCTCCGATCTCACGGCCCCCAGCCGTGCACTTTAACCGGACTAAGCTACATCCCGAATTTAATCTGCAAAAATAATTAATTAAGATAGCTCTACAAATCAAACAGTGTCTTTATTATACAAAAAAAGAGCAACATCTAGTATGTTGCCCTTTGTAGTAAATAAGTAATTAGGTACTAGTTCTGTTAGTTCTGTTTAGCATTTTTCATCATAATGCTTTGAAAACGCTGCTGTAAACTTTTATCTTGTTGCAAAGCAGTACCAATAGCTTGATAACGCTCTATTGTAATTCCAGAATCGGCAACTGCTTTTTCCATTTTAGCCTCAATAGCTGGTTGCATTTTCTTGATTTCAGCCATAATCGCATCGTGTTTCTTCATCTCCGCATCTGTAGCATCTGCCTCTTGATTAGGGTTCGAAACTGCTTGTTGAATCGTAGAAAAGCGTTCTACTTCCATTCCATTATCAGTAATAACCGTTGCCATTTTCTGTTGTGCTTTCTGGTTCTCCATTTGCACTACTTGAAAAGCATTAGCAAATTTATTTAATTCAGCATCGCTTATTTTATCTTGAGCTTGTGCAAAAGATACACCACCTAATAGGGTTACAAATAATAATAAAGTTGTTGCTTTTAATTTTGACATTATTCCGTTTTTTAATTTATTAATGTATAAGGCACAATGGTAACCAAACATATTCCGAATTAAAAATAATGCCTACTCATTTTGGGTGTTTTTAAAAAACATTTAACAAAATAAGGCTCTAGTTTTTACATTTACTAATAAAATTAACGTCAACTTTTTATAACGGAATATTCCCATGTTTACGTTTAGGCCTTTCTACCTTTTTGGTTTCCAACATTGAAAAAGATTTTAAAAGCTTTCTTCTTGTTTCTTTTGGCTGAATTACTTCGTCTATAAATCCACGTTGTGCCGCTTTAAATGGGTTCGCAAATTTCTCTGCATATTCGGCTTCTTTTTCTGAAAGTTTCAGCTCAGGATTGTCGGCGGCAGCAATTTCTTTTCTAAAAATGATTTCACTAGCGCCTTTTGCTCCCATTACGGCAATTTCGGCCGTAGGCCAAGCATAATTCATATCCGCTCCAATGTGTTTACTGTTCATAACGTCATAAGCGCCTCCATAGGCTTTTCTAGTAATAACAGTAACTCTTGGTACCGTTGCTTCACTTAAAGCATATAATAACTTGGCTCCGTTTAGAATAATACCATTCCATTCTTGATCGGTTCCTGGTAAAAAACCTGGCACATCCACCAATACTAATAACGGAATATTAAAGGCATCACAAAAACGAGTAAAGCGCGCTCCTTTTTTACTGCTATCCACATCGAGGACGCCAGCGAGGCTCATTGGCTGATTGGCAACAATACCTATGCTTCTTCCACCTAACCTAGCAAAACCGACAATAATATTATCGGCATAGTCTTTATGAACTTCGAAAAAGGAATCTTTGTCGATTATCCCGCCGATTACGGTATGCATATCGTACGGCTTGTTTGAAGAATCTGGCACAATGCTTTCCAATTCTTCTCGCACCTCATCCCCCATTTCATACGGAAGTGATTCTGGTGCAGTTTGATTGTTTTGCGGTAAATAACTTAATAATTGTTTTATCTGCTCTAAGCAAACAATATCATTACTCGCAGTAAAGTGCGTAACCCCACTTTTTGTTGCGTGAGTATAAGCGCCACCCAATTCTTCTGAAGTTACATTTTCATTCGTTACAGTTTTCACAACGTTAGGTCCCGTTACAAACATATAACTACTGTCTTGTACCATCATCGTAAAATCGGTCATCGCTGGGGAATAAACGGCTCCACCGGCACAAGGCCCCATTATTGCTGAAATCTGCGGAATAACTCCGGAAGACTGTACGTTTCGGTAAAAAATATCGGCATACCCACCTAACGAACGCACCCCTTCTTGAATTCGAGCCCCACCTGAATCGTTTAAGCCAATAACCGGTGCTCCTACCCGTAAGGCATGATCCATAATTTCACAGATTTTCTCTGCATGTGTTTCAGATAAAGCACCACCAAATACAGTAAAATCTTGGGCAAATACGTAAATAAGTCGGTTGTCTATTGTTCCGTATCCAGTTACAACTCCATCACCGTAGTATTTTTGTTTTTCCATACCAAAATCGGTGGTACGGTGGGTAACGAGAATGCCCATTTCTTCAAAAGAGCCTTCGTCTAATAGATATTCTATTCGCTCACGTGCTGTGAGTTTCTTTTTTTCGTGTTGTTTCGCTATTCTTTTTTCGCCTCCACCTAACTTTGCTTCGGCTATCTTTTTCTGTAATTCTTTATTCGTATCGCTCATAAACTTTATCGATATTAATGTTTTGGCACTCGTAATTGCTCAACTTCTTTCAGGTAGGTTTTCAAGGCAATTTTAGCTGCTATTTCGGCTTCTTCTTTTATTTCTTCTTTCAGTAAATCTTCGGAATAAAATTTCTTCACAAAATGCGTATCAAAATTCCCACTTCGGAAAGCTTCGTGCTCACACACAAATTTACCGAAAGGCAAAGTAGTACTCACCCCTTCTACTTCATAAGCAGCAATCGCTTCAATCATATGCTGAATGGCTTCGTTACGCGTTTTTCCGTAGGTAATCAGCTTGGCCAACATAGGATCGTATTGAATAGGCACTTCCATTCCTTCTTCAAAACCATCGTCCATTCTAATGTGTTTTCCTTTTGGCGGTTGATACACATCTAATGTACCCACGCTTGGCATAAAATTATCAAGGGAATCTTCTGCATAGACCCGTAATTCGAGAGCATGACCGTTTATCTCTAAATCATCTTGAGTGAACGATAATTCTTGTCCATCGGCTATTTTAATTTGTTCTTCCACTAGATCGATTCCTGTTATCCATTCGGTTACCGGATGTTCCACTTGCAAGCGGGTATTCATCTCTAAGAAGTAAAAATTATGATTTTCATCGAGCAGAAACTCAACCGTTCCGGCACCTACATAATCACAAGCTTTAGCAACTTTTATGGCAGCTTCACCCATTTTTTGGCGCAATTGGGGCGTTAAAACTGCCGAAGGTGCTTCTTCTACTACTTTCTGGTGTCTTCGTTGTACGCTACATTCCCGTTCAAATAAATGTAATACATTACCGTGTGTATCGGCTAATACTTGAATTTCAATATGTCGTGGCGATGCAACATACTTTTCAATAAAAACGGCACCATTACCAAAGGCAGATTCGGCTTCACTAATAGCTCGTTTCATTTGTTCGGCCAGTTCTTTTTCCTCTTCTACAACACGCATCCCTTTTCCACCACCACCGGCAGCGGCTTTTATCAAAATAGGGAATCCAATATCTTTTGCAATTTTTGTTGCTTTCTCTACATCGGTAATAGCTTCGTCTATTCCAGGTACCATTGGGATATCGTAATCTTTCACAGCATCTTTAGCCGCCAACTTGTCCCCCATTACTTTTATAGCATACGATTTTGGACCCACGAAAATTAATCCTGCTTTTTCTACTGCTTCAGCAAAATCTGCATTTTCGCTTAAAAATCCATAACCAGGATGTATCGCATCAACATTTAAGTCTTTCGCCGTTTTAATGATCAAGTCACCTTTTAAATAAGATTCTGAAGAAGGTGGCGGGCCAATACATACGGCTTCATCTGCAAATTTAACGTGTGGGGCATTTCGATCTGCTTCCGAAAAAACAGCAACCGTTTTCAAGCCCATATTTCGAGCGGTTTTCATAACGCGAAGGGCAATTTCCCCTCGGTTAGCAACCAATATTTTTTTAATATCCATTAGTCTTCTAATTCAATTAACAATGCGTTTTTATCTACCGTTTCTCCGGTGGCAATGTGTACGGCTTTTACCACACCATCTCTGGGTGCGCCTAAGGCATTTTCCATCTTCATAGCCTCTAGCACACAAAGGGAATCGCCTTCACTCACCGTATCGCCTGCTTTTACGTTTACTTCTAAAATTAATCCCGGCATCGGGGCATGGATTTCATTTTCAATTGAATCATTCCCCAAGGAAAGTCCCATTTCAGTAATAAGGGCATCGAGTTCGTTTTCAATTTTAACGGTATATCTATTTCCGTTTACTTTAATAGTATACGTTCTATTAAGAAGGTCTTTGGAAATCACCTCGGCAGTGACCGATTTGTTTTTTTGAAGTAGATGTACTTTATTTTTTGTTTCAGAAACGCTATCTAACGTTTCTATGTCGTCGCCAGGTATCGAGAACTCAAACGAGTCGTTAACCACTGCTTTATAAGTTGCACTCATAGAAAAGAATTTTCCGTAAAGATACGGTTTTGAAAAATTGGTACAAAGAATGTAAAAAACGCAAATTGAAAAATTCATCTTTTCAGAAAACTTTAAGAAAATGTATTTTTAAGAAATTGAAAAAACAAGTAAGTTGTAAGTTACTCGGACCTCGGCTCACTTCGACTCCGCTCAGTGACCGCCGCTCATTCCTCCGATAAATACTTTTAATATCTCAGTAACAAACAACTCAATAACCTAAAAAAAATGGCAGGACACAGTAAATGGGCAAATATTAAGCACCGCAAAGGCGCACAGGATAAAAAACGCGCTAAACAATTTACCCGGGTAATTAAAGAAATTACCGTTGCAATAAAGGAAAACAACCAAAATGGCGATCCGGAGACCAATCCGGCTTTGCGTAACGCCATACAAAATGCCAAAGGTGTTAATATGCCTAAAGACACCATTGAACGGGCTATAAAAAAGGCTTCGGGCGCCGATGCTGATAGCTATGAAAAAATAACTTTTGAAGGCTACGGACCTCACGGAATCGCATTTTATATAGAATGCACCACCGATAACACCAACCGTACCGTTGCATCGGTTCGTTCTATTTTTACAAAGCATAATGGTAGTTTGGGCACCAATGGTTCGTTGGAATTTCTATTTGATAGAAAAGGTGTTTTTACTTTGAAAAAAGAAGGGGTGGATTGGGATTTGGAAGAATTGCAATTAGAGTTAATTGAAGCTGGCGCCACTAAGTTTGAAAATGAGGAAGACCTTTTTGTAATCTATACAGACTTTACAGATTTCGGTAGGATGTCAGAAAAACTAGAATCTTTATCTATTGAAACCCACAACGCCGAATTACAGCGGATACCTTTAAACACAGAGTCTTTACCTTTAGAAGATGCAAAACAAATTATTAACTTAATAGATGCTTTTGAAGACGATGACGATGTACAAGATGTGTTTCATAACCTTGAAATGACCGATGAATTGGAAGCCGCTTTAGAGGAAGATTAAAAAACATCCTGTAAGATAAAACCGACACTAAAGTTTTTCCGTATATATAATTGAAGTCAGAGATCCATCAGATAGAATGGTTAGACTTTTAAAATAATGCCCCCCGCAAAGTCCCTTTGGTTTATAAACCAAAGGGACTTTTACATTTCGCTCTAAATTAGTATCTTTTCAAAAAAAGATTTACTATGAAAAAATTACTAATCCTTTTACTCTGCTTTACTGTTTTAACCTCTTGTGCACAACGTAAAAAAGAAAACGACGTAGCTATAACAACGCAAGAAACACGAAGTTATAGTACCGAAAAAGTAGTAAACAACCTTAATAACCCATGGGGGATGACGTGGCTGCCAGACGGCAGCATGTTAATTACCGAAAAAGCTGGACAGCTTATTCATTTTAAAGACGGAAACAAAACAGAGGTTAAAAATGTTCCCGAAGTATATAATCGAGGTCAGGGTGGATTATTGGATATTGAATTACACCCTAATTATTCTGAAAACGGTTGGATTTACATAACGTATGCTTCTACCGAAGGAGAAGGCGACGGTGGAAACACAAAATTAATACGCTGTAAACTGGAAGATAACGCATTAACCAGTATTGAAGAATTGTATAAAGCAAGCCCTAATTCTACAAGAGGACAACATTTCGGCTCTCGTATTGAGTTTGACAATGAAGGTTACCTTTATTTTTCTATTGGAGATCGCGGTAATCGCGATGTAAATCCACAAGATATTACCCGCGATGGTGGTAAAATTTACCGTTTGAATGACGATGGAAGTATTCCAGAGGATAATCCTTTTGTAGATAAAGCAAATGCCAAAAAAGCAATTTTTACCTACGGAAATAGAAATCCACAAGGAATGGCTAAACACCCTGAAACGGGAAAAATATGGATGCACGAACACGGCCCCAAGGGCGGTGACGAAATAAATATCGTAGAAAAAGGAGCTAATTACGGCTGGCCTGTTGTATCATACGGCGTTAATTATAGTGGTACCAAGTTTACGGATATTACATCAAAACCCGGAATGAAACAGCCCGTTTATTATTGGGTTCCTTCTATCGCACCCTGCGGGATGGATTTTGTAACAGGAGACAACTACCCAGATTGGAAAGGACATTTATTGATTGGTTCATTAAAGTTCAATTATGTAGAACTGGTAAAACTGGACGGAACTGAAGTTACAGGTCGTGAAAAAATTGCTCAAGATATTGGTCGTGTTCGTAATGTAAAAATGGGGCCGGATGGCTATATTTACATCGCCGTTGAAGGACAAGGAATATTCAAAGTTGTACCTCAATAAATTTATAAAAATATCAATCACTATTTTACATTTCAGCTTATGCAAAAAATTGCTGCAATTCTATTTATATTTCTAGTAATGACCGCTTGTGACGATTCAAAAAACAAGGAGAAGAAACCAATAAACACAGAAAATACTACTGCTGAAATGTCACAACAAAAAAGGACACCGCAGCAAGCTAGTAAAGATAATGGCGCTATTATCTACACCGATTTTTGTATGCAATGCCATTTAGGGAATGGCAAAGGGGTTCCTAACACCTTTCCACCTTTGGCAGGATCTAATTGGTTAACCGAAAAAAGGGAAGAAAGCATTCGCGCTGTAAAGTATGGTCAACGAGGTGAAATTGGAGTAAATGGTAAAAAATATGACGGTGTGATGGTTCCTATGGGTTTGAGTGATAAAGAAGTTGCCGATGTTTTAAACTACGTGATGACTTCTTGGGGTAATACCCAAGAAAAACCGGTAACCGAAGAAGAAGTTACGAATGTAAAGAAGTAAAGGTGCTATATTACGGATGATGGAAATTCATAAGCCTTTTTCTGTTTTCTATACTCTAAATTCTTTTTATCTATACACTTTACTCTATATTCCTCTTCTCTATATTCCATATTCCCTTTTAATCCCTACTTTTGTAAAAACTGAAAAAACATGCTCATAATTGGCATTGCCGGCGGTACCGGAAGCGGAAAAACAACCGTAGTGCAACAGATAGTTGAAGAATTACCGGCAGATGAAGTTTGCATCATCTCACAAGATTCGTATTATAAAGATACCAGCCATTTATCGTTTGAAGATCGGGTTAAAATTAATTTTGACCACCCACAAGCAATCGATTTCGATTTATTAGTGAATCATTTAAAAGAACTTAAAAAAGGAAACAGATTTGAACAACCTGTTTATAGTTTTGTAGACCACAACCGTACAGGCGAAACTGTTACCACCCATCCTAGGAAAGTGGTTATTGTGGAAGGGATTTTAATCTTGACACATCCTGATATTCGGAAATTGTTCGATATTAAAATATTTGTCCACGCCGATAGTGACGAACGACTAATCAGAAGGCTCAAACGCGATATAGCAGAGCGCGGAAGAGATTTGGATGAGGTATTAAAACGTTATCAAACTACCTTAAAACCCATGCACCAACAATTTATCGAGCCTACAAAGGAGTTTGCAGATATTATCATACCAACCAATAAATACAATACGGTTGCAGTTAATTTAATACGTAGCATCATTAATCAAAAACTGGAAAAAACCGAATCGTGAAATTTTCAGAAATAAAACAAAAAAAATGGTTCAAAATATTGAGCAACAAGTATATGCTCATAATTTTGGTATTTCTGACATGGATGATTTTTTTCGATACCAATTCGTGGTTTATTCACGATGAATTAGATGAAGACATCAAAGGATTACAAGAAAATGCCGAATTTTATAAAACTGAAATAGAAAAAGATAAAGCTTTTATCGAAAAAATGAAAGATAGTGACGAAGTAGAGAAATTTGCGCGTGAAAAATACTATCTTAAAAGAGAAAACGAAGACATTTATATTATAGAACACGAAGACAGCCTTAAAAACAAGGAAGACGATGAGTGATTTATTTAAAGATTTTGATAGTGTTTCCGCTAAAGAATGGAAACATAAAATACAAGCTGACCTAAAAGGAGCCGATTATAATGAAACGCTCGTTTGGCAAAGTCGCGAGGGTATTCATGTAAAACCGTTTTATCATCCAGACGATTTTGAAGATCCCTTCACCCCTATTCCCGGGCAGCCAACAACCTGGTCCATTGCACAGCATATTTTTATCGATGACGAAGCAATTGCCAATAATTTAGCAATCGATGCTATTAAAAGAGGTGCGAAAGCGATTATTTTTAAAGCAGAAAGTGAATTTGATATTGAAAAAATATTCAAAGAGTTTCCTTTTAAAAAAACCAAAATCTATTTCAAGCTAACATTTCTTTCAGAAGAGTTTTTAGGTAAATTGAAACAATATCTTTCTGATAAAAAAGCTACCGTTTATTATAACATCGACTTAATAGGGAATCTCACCCGTTATGGAAATTGGTTTCATAATTTAAAAGAAGACCACAGAATTCTAGAAAAATTTGTTTCTGAAAATCCTTCCGAAGCAATTATAAGCGTTGACACAACCGGCTATCAAAATGCCGGAGCAACGATAGTACAACAATTAGCTTATGCACTTTCTCACGCCAATGAATATTTAAATCATTTTGACAATGTCACCCTGAGCCCTTCGATAAACTCAGGACAGGCTAAAGTCGAAGGGTCAAACTCACAGCAACCTCTTGAAATCACTTTCAAAGTTGCCATAGGTTCTAACTACTTTTTTGAAATCGCAAAGATCAGGGCACTTCGCAAATTATACGCCGCATTAGCTTCAGAATATAAAATTTCTGAAACATGCCACATTATTGCCGTCCCTTCAAAACGCAATAAGACCTTATACGATTATAACGTGAATATGTTACGAACCACTACGGAATGTATGAGTGCCGTATTAGGCGGTGCCGACACTATCTGTAATTTACCGTACGATGCCTTGTACCACAAAAGCAATGAATTTGGAGAGCGCATAAGCCGTAACCAACTGTTGGTATTGAAAGAAGAAAGCTATTTTGATACGGTTAGCAATGCAGCCGATGGAACATACTATATAGAAAGCTTAACTGACGAACTTGCCGAAAAAGCACTGGAATTATTTAAAACCATTGAAAAAGGTGGCGGATTTCTACAACAGTTGAAAGAAGGGAAAATTCAGCAAAAAATTAAAGAAAGTGCCAAAAAGGAGCAAAAACTTTACGACGAAGGAAAGCTGAAGTTAGTAGGAACAAACTACCATACCAATCCAGAAGATCGTATGAAAGAGGATTTAGACCTCTATCCTTTTGTAAAAACAAAGCCAAGAAAAACAATTATTGAACCTATTATTGAAAAAAGATTGGCAGAGCAAACGGAACAGGAACGCTTAAAACAAGAGTCATGAGTCGAGAAGCACTTGAAATAATCTTAGGCATTGGGTTTGCCATTATAGGCCTTGCCTTATTTTTAAGAAGGGACACTTTAAGCAAATCGAAATATTATAGAATTATAATGATTATTGCCGCTATTTTGTTTGTAGCATTTGCGGTGTATTTAGGATTTAGAAGTTTTAATAGTTATGAGTAGAAAAGATGTTCAACATATTAGCTTAAAAAAAACGGAAAGTAAAAGTCCGAAACCTAGCGTAGCAAATAAAACATACACCACTGCTGAAAAAATCGATGTTAAAAACCGGTATTCGGCTGAAGATTTAAAGAATTTAGATCATTTAGAGTTTGCCGCCGGAATTTCACCGTATCTACGAGGACCCTACTCTACTATGTACGTTCGCAGACCTTGGACCATCCGCCAATATGCCGGTTTTTCCACTGCGGAAGAGAGCAACGCCTTTTACCGAAGAAACTTAGCAGCTGGACAAAAAGGACTTTCAGTAGCATTTGATTTGGCTACCCACCGTGGATACGACAGTGATCACGAACGTGTTTTTGGTGACGTAGGAAAAGCAGGTGTTGCGATTGATTCGGTTGAAGACATGAAAATTCTTTTCGATCAAATTCCGTTGGATAAAATGAGCGTTTCCATGACTATGAATGGTGCTGTCTTACCTATTATGGCATTTTATATTGTCGCTGCTGAAGAACAAGGCGTTTCACCCGAAGCCTTGGCAGGAACCATCCAAAATGATATTTTAAAGGAGTTTATGGTTAGGAACACCTACATTTATCCACCTACGCCGTCGATGAAAATTATTAGTGACATATTTGAGTTTACCTCTAACAATATGCCTCGCTTTAACTCTATTTCTATTTCAGGGTACCATATGCAAGAAGCGGGAGCTACTTGTGATATTGAGCTGGCATACACTTTGGCCGATGGATTAGAATATATTAAAACCGGTATCGATGCTGGGATGGATATTGACACCTTCGCCCCTCGTCTATCTTTTTTCTGGGCGATTGGGATGAACCATTTTATGGAAATTGCCAAAATGCGAGCCGCTCGTATGTCATGGGCTAAATTGGTAAAGCGATTCAACCCTAAAAACCCAAAATCATTATCCCTTCGAACACATTGTCAAACAAGTGGTTGGAGTTTAACCGAACAAGATCCTTTTAACAACGTAGCTCGAACCTGTATTGAAGCTTCGGCTGCTGCGTTTGGTGGCACACAATCATTACATACGAATGCGTTGGACGAAGCAATCGCCTTACCAACTGATTTTTCAGCAAGAATTGCACGAAACACACAAATTTACCTTCAAGAAGAAACTGAAATCACTAAGACTGTCGATCCTTGGGCGGGCAGTTATTATGTAGAAAAATTGACCGACGACATCGCAAAAAGTGCTTGGGCACTTATTGAAGAAGTGGAAGAGTTAGGCGGGATGACCAAAGCGATTGAAAAAGGAATCCCGAAATTGCGTATTGAAGAAGCCTCTGCAAGAAAACAAGCTCGGATTGATAGTGGTCAAGACATTATCGTTGGGACTAACAAATACCGACTTGAAAAAGAAGATCCGCTTCAAATTTTAGATGTGGATAACCAAAAGGTCCGTACGTCTCAAGTAGAACGTTTAGAGCGCATTAAAAAAGAACGAAACACTCAAAAAGTAAAAGAAACGCTTCAAAAACTAACCGAATGTGCCAGAACAGGTGACGGAAATTTATTAGCTTTAGCCATAGATGCAGCACGGGAACGTGCTACATTAGGTGAAATTTCAGATGCTTTGGAAGAAGATTTTGGAAGATATAAAGCACAAGTAAAATCAGTTAGCGGCGTGTATAGTAACGAAATAAAGAAAGACCCATCGTTTGCCAAAGCAAGGGAATTGGCCGATCAATTTGCTGAATTAGAAGGGCGTCGACCCCGGATTATGATTGCAAAAATGGGGCAAGACGGTCACGACCGTGGTGCAAAAGTAGTTTCTACCGGTTATGCCGATGTAGGGTTCGATGTTGATATAGGCCCTTTATTTCAAACACCTGCTGAAGCAGCCAAACAAGCGGTTGAAAACGATGTACATATTTTAGGGGTTTCTTCATTAGCTGCAGGACATAAAACCTTGGTTCCGCAGGTTATTGAAGAATTAAAGAAACACGACCGTGAAGATATTATGGTAATTGTGGGAGGCGTAATCCCTTCGCAAGATTATCAATATTTATTTGATGCTGGAGCTACTGCTGTGTATGGCCCTGGAACTAAAATAAGTGATGCGGCCATTGAAATATTACAAGTTTTAATCGATGCTGTGGAAGATTAATGAAAGACTATATCCTGAAAACAGAGCGATTAGGATTACGAAATTGGGAAGTTTCAGATATAGAACCCTTTACTGAAATGGGAAAAGACCCTGAAGTAATGAAGTACTTCCCTAGCCTACTTTCAGAATCAGCGTCGCGTGTATTTATTCAGAAATTACAAAAGCATTTCATTCTACACGGCTACTGCTATTTTGCTGTTGATATATTAGAAACTTCAGAATTTATCGGCTTTACTGGGTTTATGAATCAAACGTGGGAAAGCAGATTTACACCTTGTGTAGATATGGGTTGGCGTTTAAAACGAAGCGCTTGGGGAAAAGGCTACGCAACAGAAGCCGCCAAAGCCTGTTTGGAAGCCGCTTTGCCAAAATTCAACCTAAAAGAAGTGTATGCTTTTACTCCAGATAAAAATATCCCATCACAAAAAGTAATGCAGAAAATTGGGATGAATTATACAGGTGATTTTCAGCATCCTAAATTAATTGGGGATGATCGGTTTAAGTATTGTGTGGCTTATAAGAAAAGCTGGTAATTATTTTACTATGCACGCATACTAATTGAATGCGATTCCCTATTTTTACAAGACTATAAAAAAAAACAGCTATGGATACTTCAGCAAAAATGCTTCGCGACGATGCGCTAAAAGGAAAAACAATAGTCGTTACCGGTGGCGGTAGCGGATTGGGAAAATCAATGACTACCTATTTTTTAGAATTAGGTGCCAATGTGGTGATTACTTCCCGAAATATTGAAAAACTAGAAACCGTTAAAAAAGAACTGGAAGAAGAGACGGGCGGTACTGTTTTACCCGTTCAATGTGATGTTCGCAACTACGACGAAGTAGAAGCCATGGTGCAAGCTTCGGTTAAAGAGTTTGGCACTGTTGATGTTTTACTGAACAACGCCGCAGGAAACTTTATTTCCCCTACCGAACGTCTTTCAGCCAATGCGTTTGATACCATTATAGATATCGTTTTAAAAGGAACAAAAAACTGCACGCTTGCTTTCGGAAAACATTGGATTGACAAAAAAGAAGAAAACAAAACCGTTTTAAACATTGTAACAACCTACGCATTTACGGGATCTGCCTATGTAGTACCAAGTGCAACTGCAAAAGCCGGCGTTTTAGCCTTAACACGTTCGCTAGCGGTAGAATGGGCAAAATATGGTATTCGCTTTAATGCCATTGCCCCGGGTCCTTTCCCTACTAAAGGAGCTTGGGATCGATTACTTCCAGGCGATTTAAAAGAGAAATTTGATTTAGCTAAAAAAGTACCTTTAAAGCGTGTGGGTGACCACCAAGAATTGGCAAATTTAGCAGCATACTTAGTTTCAGATTTTTCAGCTTATTTAAATGGTGAAGTAGTTGTAATTGATGGTGGCGAATGGCTTAAAGGTGCTGGACAAATGAACCTATTAGAAGATGTTCCTGACGAAATGTGGGATATGCTGGAAATGATGATCCGTTCCAAAAAAAATAAATCGTAACATTTCAGAAAAAACTAATACTAACTACACAAATTAAACAAACAGTACACTATGAAATCTAACTTTATGAAGTTGGCTTTTGCTGCGTTGCTTACCGTAACGTCAACCGCAATTGCACAAAAGGACGTTAAAGAACAATCAAAACCAGTAGATGCCACTGAAATTCCTGTAAACCCAGATGTTTTAACAGGTAAACTGGATAATGGCCTTACCTATTACATTCAGAACAATGGAAAACCAGAAGATAAAGTAGAGCTGCGATTAGTAGTGAATGCTGGCTCTATTTTAGAGAATGAAAACCAACTTGGTCTTGCCCATTTTATGGAGCATATGAACTTTAACGGTACGAAGAATTTTCAGAAAAACGAATTAGTAGATTACTTGCAAAGTATTGGTGTGAAGTTTGGGGCTGACCTAAATGCCTATACCAGTTTTGATGAAACGGTATACATTTTACCAATTCCAAGTGATGATCCTGAGACCCTAGAAAAAGGATTCCAAATTATAGAAGATTGGGCCCATAATGCGACCTTGACCGATGAAGCCATCGATGACGAACGCGGTGTTGTACTTGAGGAATATCGCTTAGGTTTAGGCCCAGATAAACGAATGATGCAAGACTACTTACCAAAATTATTGTACGGGTCTAAATATGCAGAACGCCTTCCTATTGGTACCAAAGAGAATCTTGAAAATTTTGATTACGAAGATGTTAGAAGTTACTATAGAGATTGGTACCGTCCAGATTTAATGGCCGTAGTAGCCGTTGGCGACCTTGATGTAAAAACGTTAAAAGCAAAGATTGAAAAGCACTTTGGCTCTATAGCAAAAGCTAAAAACCCTAAAAAACGTGAAACTTTTGAGCTTCCTAACCATGAAGAAACTTTAGTTTCAATAGCAAGTGATAAAGAAGCCCCTTTTACCCGTGTACAAGTAGTGTACAAAGATCGTTTTGAAGCTCCAAAAGTAGAAACAGTTGTAGATTATAAAGAGCAGTTGACCAAAAACCTGTTTTCAACGATGATTAACAATAGACTTCGCGAGTTGAGCAATAGCCCCAAACCACCTTTTGTTTTCGGGTTTTCTTATTACGGAGGCACCTATGCACGTGGTAAGAATGCGTATCAAAGTGTTGCTACAACGAGCGAAACTGGCCAAATGGAAGCTCTCAGAGCTCTACTTGAAGAAAACCAACGCGTTAAACTGTACGGGTTTCAAGAAGGTGAGTTTGAGCGTGCCAAACAAACATTTTTGGCGCAAATGGAAAAACAATACAATGACCGTGACAAACAAGAAAGTGGAAGAATGGTCAACGAATTTGTAAATAATTTCCTTGAAAATGAACCTATTCCAGGGATTGAATGGGAATACAAAACCAGTAAAGAAATACTTCCAACTATTACGCTTGCTGAAGTAAATGAATTGATAAATCAATTTATACACGAAGACAACCGAGTAATTATTTTAACCGGTCCTGAAAAAGAAGGTTTAAAGCAACCTACCGAAGCAGAAGTAATGGCTTTGCTAAAAGAGGTCGAAACATCTAAAGTAGAACCTTACAAAGATGCCGAAGTGCGTCAAAACTTGGTTGAAAACTTAAACCCAGAAGGGTCAATCGTTAAAACTGAAAAAAATGAAGCCCTTGGCACAACGACCTTCACCCTTAGCAACGGGGCAACGGTAACAGTTAAACCAACCGATTTTAAAAACGATGAAGTACTGTTTGAAGCTTTCAGTTTTGGAGGAACCAGTTTATATTCAGATGAAGATTACCTTGTAACAGCCTTTGCAAACCAAGGATTGGCCGAAGCCGGAATTGGCGGTCTTTCAAAAACCGATTTATCTAAAATGATGAGCGGAAAAATTGCATCGGCAAGTCCTTACATAAGGAACCTTACCGAAGGTTTGAGTGGTCAAGCTGCACCAAAAGACTTGGAGACCTTGTTTGAAATGATTTACCTGTATTTTACTAATTTAAATAAAGACGCCGAAGCATACCAGTCATTTATTTCAAAACAGAAAGGTTTTTTAGGCAACTTAATGTCCAACCCACAATTTTATTTTTCAGATCAAATAGGAAAATTTAAAAACAAAGGAAACGACAGGTATACAGGCTTTCCAACCCCAGAAGCTTTGGATAAAGCTGATTATGACCTTGCTTACAAAAAATACCAGCAACGTTTTGCCGATGCGGGTGACTTCCATTTCTACTTTGTAGGAAATGTGGATGAAGCAAAATTGAAAGAATTTTCAAAAAAATACATTGCTTCGCTACCAGCTACTAAGTCTGACGAATCATACAAGATAGATGATTTTCGTGAAGATGATAGTTTCAGAAAAAAAGTGGTTAACAAAGGTACCGACCCAAAAAGTTTAGTTACCATCTCATGGATTGAGGATGATGTAACGTATTCAGCTGAAAAAGAACTTCAAATGAAAGCTTTAGGTGAAATTCTTACCATTAAGCTTATTGAAAAGTTACGGGAAGAAGAAGGCGGAGTTTACGGTGCTGGTGCCCGTGGAAATTTCAGTAAAATTCCATACGGAGAGGCTTCATTTAGTATTTCGTTTCCTTGCGGTCCTGAAAACGTAGATAAATTGGTAGAAGCTTCTTTGTCTGAAGTAGAAAAAATTAAAAAGGAAGGCCCTACCGATAAAGACCTTGCCAAGGTGAAAGAAACATTTTTGTTGCAACACAAGGAAAACATGAAGCAAAACAAGTACTGGCTTTCATCTATGGTAACTGCAGCTAAAGAAAAGAGAGATGCTTCAAAAATGCTCGATTTTGAAAAAGCAGTCGAAGCCTTGAACAAAAAAGACATTCAGAAAATGGCAAATAATATTCTGGACAAAGATTATTTATTGGGTATTTTAATGCCTGAGGAACAAAAATAATTTACTTACCACACAATTATAAAGGGTTTCCGAACAGGAAGCCCTTTTTTAATTAAAAAAGTACCGTTTCTTCAAAAATTGAAAAATGTTCACTTCCTGTTAACAAAAATGATTTTATGTCCGCAGAATTAATCGTATTTTTAGCCTTTAAACCATAACAGACTTAATGGGTAAAATAATAGCAATTGCCAATCAAAAAGGAGGTGTAGGAAAAACTACTACCTCGGTAAATTTAGCTGCCTCTCTAGGCGTTTTAGAAAAAAAGGTTTTATTGATTGATGCCGATCCCCAGGCCAATGCTACTTCGGGTTTAGGTATTGATGTAGAAGAGGTTGAAAAAGGTACGTACCAAATATTGGAACATACCATAGCTGCTGCCGATGCCATTATGGAAACTTCTTCCCCAAATTTGCACCTTATTCCAGCGCATATAGATTTAGTAGCTATAGAAATTGAACTGGTTGATCAAGACAAACGCGAATCGATGCTTAAAAATGCGATTGTTGGCTTAAAGGATCAATACGATTATATTTTAATAGATTGTGCGCCATCACTTGGGTTGCTTACGCTAAACGCCTTAACAGCAGCCGATTCGGTTATCATTCCTATTCAGTGTGAATATTTCGCTTTGGAAGGTTTAGGAAAGTTATTAAACACAATAAAAAGTGTTCAAAAAATACATAATAACAACCTCGATATTGAAGGCTTGTTATTGACTATGTACGACTCTCGTTTACGCCTTTCCAACCAAGTTGTAGATGAAGTTAAAAAGCATTTTGACGAAATGGTGTTTAAGACAATCATTATGCGAAATGTGCGTTTAAGTGAAGCACCTAGCTATGGCGAAAGTATCATTAGTTACGATGCCAGTAGTAAAGGCGCCAATAATTATTTAAGTTTGGCACAAGAGTTAATTGAAAAAAATTAGAAACGATCGATGGCGAAAGCAACAAAAAAACAAGCCTTAGGACGAGGACTTTCAGCTTTACTGAATGATCCCTCAAATGATATAAAATCTGCTGAAGATAAAAACGCAGACAAAGTAGTTGGTAATATTGTTGAATTGGAACTGGATACAATTGAAGTAAATCCATTTCAACCACGTACCAGCTTTAATGAAGAAACATTGCGTGAGTTAGCTTCTTCCATAAAAGAATTAGGGGTAATTCAGCCTATAACCGTTCGTAAATTAGGTTTTAATAAATACCAATTAGTAAGTGGAGAGCGTCGTTATAGAGCTTCAAAACTAATAGGCTTAGAGCGTATTCCTGCATACATACGCATTGCGAACGATCAAGAGTCGTTAGAGATGGCCTTGGTAGAAAACATTCAACGCCAAGATTTAGACCCTATAGAAATTGCACTCTCTTATCAACGTCTAATTGAAGAAATTGAAATTACACAAGAAGAATTAAGTGATCGTGTGGGTAAAAACCGTTCGACGATTGCCAATTATTTACGTCTTTTAAAACTTGACCCTATTATCCAAACTGGAATGCGGGATGGGTTTATTTCAATGGGTCACGGACGTGCTTTAATCAACGTTGATGACGCTGATCATCAATTAGACATTTACGAAAAAATTCTTAGCAACAAGCTCTCTGTTCGTGATACCGAGGCTTTGGTGCGCACCTACAAGTCTGGTGATGAAAAACAAAGCAAGCCAGCTAAAAAGGCAACACCTCAATTTGCCAATAAAGGCAGAAAAGAATTAGAAGATCTTTTAGAAACAAAAGTTAATGTAAAAGTTTCAAAGTCAGGAAAAGGGCAATTGGTTGTTCCTTTTAAAAACAAAGAAGATTTTCTACGCATTCTCAAGCTATTAAAAAGTGAAAAGTAGGTTTTTAAATATCCTATTTCTTGTACTGGCAATTTCAACTTTTGCACAAGAAGCCGATTCTACTGCTGTACAAAAAGATAGCGTGGTTGTATCTGAAAAGAATAATGGAATCGTAATAAAAGATACTGTTTTAGATAAAAAACCATACAATCCGTTAGCCCCATCAAAAGCTGCGTTTTACTCGGCTGTAGTGCCAGGTTTAGGGCAAGCTTACAATAAAAAATATTGGAAGATCCCTATTGTTTATGCAGGAATGGCAACCGGAGTTTATTTTTATTTGAAGAACGATGATGATTATAATCAGTTTAGAGACGCCTACAAAAGACGTTTAGCTGGTTTTACTGATGATGAGTTTCAAGGAATCTCAAACGATCGATTAATAGACGCACAACGAAACGCTAAAAAAAACAAAGATTACAGCATTATTGCTGTGGTCGTTGTATATATGTTGAATATTGTCGACGCAAATGTTGATGCACACCTTCAGCAGTATAATATTTCAGAAGACCTTTCAATTACTCCAAATTTTGAAGTAAACCCAATTAACACACAAGCCAATTACGGTTTATCATTTCGATTTAAATTATAATGAAATTAGCAATTTTAGGATACGGTAAAATGGGTAAGACCATTGAAAAGTTAGCTCTTGAAAAAGGCCACGAGATTGTCTATAAATCAGGTAGTGATTTTGAAGAAGGAACCCTTAAAAATGCCGAAGCAGCTATAGAGTTTTCAGTACCCGAAGCGGCTGTAAAAAATATAACACTTTGTTTTAAAGAAAGTATTCCTGTTGTTTGTGGTACAACTGGTTGGCTCGATGATTATGAAAAAGTGCTAAATATATGTGAAGAGCGTAACGGAAGATTCATTTATGCGTCCAACTTCAGTGTAGGTGTTAATTTATTTTTCAGTATGAATGAGCATGTAGCTAAGTTAATGGCGCCGTGGGATGAATATGATGTTTCTGTAGAAGAAATTCATCACACGCAAAAAAAAGATGCGCCAAGTGGCACGGCTATTACCATCGCAGAAGGGATTATAAAACATTCTGATAAAGAAAACTGGAAGTTAGATGAAGCTTCAGAAAAAACAATTCCTATTACAGCAAAACGGGAAGGTGATGTAAAAGGGACACACAGTGTAGAATATAGCTCAAAAATTGATACTATTTCAATAAAGCACGAGGCTCATACACGTGACGGATTTGCAAAAGGTGCTATCCTTGCTGCCGAATGGCTTTCAAAAAAAGAAAGCGGTGTTTACACGATGAAAGATGTGTTGGGAATTTCGTAGTATTGCATTGTAATTATTAAAAAATTAGATAAAAAAGAAGATACATATCTTCAGAAAATATATAAAAGATGAGTTGGACAGGTTGGTTAATATTTTTCCTATTAGTACAAGTAATCCACTTTTTGGGTACTTGGAAGTTATACGTTAAAGCCGGAAGACAAGCTTGGGAAGCTGCAGTTCCTGTTTATAACGCTGTGGTTTTAATGAAAATTATTAACCGTCCTTGGTGGTGGACCATTCTACTTTTTATCCCTATTGTTAACTTAATTATGTTCCCCGTTGTTTGGGTAGAAACTCTTAGAAGTTTTGGCCGAAACAGCAATGCAGATACTTTTCTTGCTATCATCACACTAGGCTTATATATTTACTACATAAATTACACGCAAGAGGTTACGTATATTGAAAAACGTAGTCTAAAACCTCGTACAGCAGCAGGTGAATGGGTAAGTTCTATTTTGTTTGCAGTAGTGGCAGCAACTATTGTACACACCTATTTTATGCAACCGTTTACCATCCCTACCGCATCGTTGGAAAAAACGTTATTGGTAGGTGATTTTCTATTTGTAAGTAAGTTTCATTATGGTGCTAGAGCACCTATGACGCCACTTTCATTTCCAATGGTTCACGATACCATTCCCGTGGTAAAAACAAAGTCATATATTCCTAAACCGCAAATACCGTATTTTAGATTTCCAGGTTTTGAAGATATTGAACGCAATGATATTGTGGTGTTTAACTGGCCAATTGATGAGTTTGAAGATATTGGACCACCACCAAAAGGTCATGCTTACAAGCCTATTGACAAAAAATCGAACTACGTAAAACGTTGTGTGGGCTTACCGGGAGACTCTTTAGAAATACGTGACGGTTATGTATACATAGACGGAAAGCAAAATGATCTTCCAGACCGTTCTAAAATTCAATTTTCATATGCATTTAGAACAAAAGGCAAAATAAACCCTAATATATTTAGGAATCAATACGATATTACTGATGGCATTGGGTATGACGAAAATTTAAAAGCATACATTCTACCAGCAGTTTCAGATGAGGCGTTGGCTAAGATGAAGAAGAATCCAAATATAGCTGAGGTTTTTAGGTATAAATCTGAAAAAGACATGTTTGATGCAGGTATTTTTCCGCAAGACGATCGGTATAAATGGAACGCCGATAATTTTGGACCAATTTATATTCCTAAGAAAGGTGCTACAGTTGACATAAACCTTGAATCACTTCCGTTTTACCGTCGCATAATAGAGGTATATGAAGGCAGCGAATTAGGTATTGACAATAAAATAACCACTTCTGGAAACCAAGTATTGCTCAATGGAAATCCTATGAGCAACTACACCTTTAAACAAGATTACTACTGGATGATGGGTGATAATCGTAACAACTCGCAAGATGCGCGTATGTGGGGTTATGTACCTTTTAACCACGTAGTTGGTAAACCGGTTTTTATCTGGATGAGCTGGGATGGCACCAAACAAGGTATTATGAATAAAATACGTTGGGAACGTCTGTTTACAACGGTTGGTGGTAAAGGAAAACCAGTTTCATACCTTTCCTATTTCTTAGTTTTATTAGGTATTTGGTTTGCTTTTGATTTCTTCAGAAAAAGAAGAAAAAAGAGCGGTAAGTAAAAAAGAAAAGCATCTCTATTTGCTTAGCTAATTTTGTTGAAATGGAATCTATTTTAGTACATCCTACTTATTTTCCTTCCATCGCACAAATGGTGGCTGTAAGCCAAGCCGAAAAGTTGGTTTTTGAAGTGGCTGGCAATTACCAAAAACAGTCATACCGTACTCGTGCGTATATTGCACATAGTAACGGAAAGCTGTTGCTCAACATTCCTATAAAACATACAGGAAAACGTCAAAAGTCTAAAGAAGTTATGGTAGAAAATGATTTTCCTTGGCAATCGCAACACTGGAAATCATTAGAAACGGCATACCGCACTTCCCCCTTTTTTGAGTTTTATGAGGACGAACTATATCCGTTGTTTAACGAACCAGCTGAAAGGCTTTTAGACCACAATATCCGTATTTTCAATACTGTTTGTGAATTAATAGAGTTAGAAGTTCCTATTACTTACACACAAGAATATTTAAAAGAACCTGAAAACAACAAAGACTTGCGTTATTTAGCGAAAGCAAAAAACCAAAAAACATTCAATTTAAAGCCTTACAAACAAGTTTTTGAAACTAACCACGGGTTTCTATCAAACCTATCTATTTTGGATCTATTATTTAATGAAGGGCCCAACACACTTAATTATTTGCAACAACAGGAAGTTCAGTTTTGAGGTTTATTATATTAGAGTTCTAAAACAGTAAATTTATTCACTAAGGGGTCTAAATTATTTTTAACTTCAGAAAGTAAACCCTTTCCATGTTCTAAGTAAAATTCTGAAAAATTCATGGTGCGTTCTTGCAAACTTTGGTTGGGGAATAATGTGTTTTGAATTTTTGTTAGTCGTTCTAACTCATCTGCTAGTTTGCGTTTCTGTGCTTTCAATAAACGCTTTTCTAAGTTATCTAACCCGTTTAACTGCTTTTTTTCTTGTGCTCCAACGGCTCCTAAAAAAGAAGCATCTGTTTTTTCAGCAATTGTATATAACTCTTTAAACTGCTGCTGAAGATGCTCACGCTGTTTAGAAAAATCGATATCAATTTCTGAAATACGATGCGTGTGCTTTGTTTTCAATTCATGTTGTTTCAGGAATAAGTCTTCTACTGAAACATTTAACTTATCAAGTTTTTTTGAAAGCTTAGAAGGTAGAAGCAACACTGAGTTCCGAAGCAATAGCATAGGGAAAGGCACTTCTACCGCATTAAAATAATCTTTTAACTGAAGCCAATAGGCCAATTCACCACCACCGCCAACATAACATAGATTGGGTAACACCACCTCTTGAAACAGTGGTCTAAGTAACGCATTGGGTGAAAACCGCTCAGGATGATTCGCTAACTCTTCAAGCAATTCTTCTTTTGTAAAAGATAGTTCAGTTTCGTTAATGTAAAAGGATCCGTCTCTTTCAACAATACGTTCGCGAAGCCCTTCTTTCAAGTAAAACAAGTTTATTTCCCGTGGGTGTACTTGTTCGGTGTAACCTAAATCAGTGAGGTGTTTGGTGGTTTCTGTTACTTTTTTAAAAGAAAGGTTTTCAGTCAACTCTTTTTCAGCATGCGGGATAAACGCTTTTTTGAGTGAAGCATCATTTCCGTCAATAATTACGAGTCCGTATGTTTTAAACAATTCGTTAGCAAGGTAACGAGTAGCAGCTGTTAGGTTTTTATGTTTCGTATACGCTTCTGCAAAAAGGTCGGTTAGGTATTGTGCGTGTTCACTATTTCCCAATTTGGCTTTTACAGCTCCTAAAACCTCCTCTAATCCTTTTGTAGATAATTCCCCTACTGCTCCAGACGCTTCCCTACTCCACTGTATTTTTTTCCTTTCGAGATTAAAATAGTTTATCTCTTCAAAATCGTGGTCTTCGCTTGCCATCCAATAAACCGGTACAAAATGGTTTTCAGGGTGTTCTTTGTTTAGTTTTTCTGAAAGATTAATTACTGAAAAAATCTTATATAAAAAGTAAAGCGGTCCTGTAAATAAATTGAGCTGATGGCCAGTAGTGATGGTAAAGGTATTCTTATCTGCGAGCGATTGTATATTATCCCGCGTTTCTTTGGAAATGGAAGCGTTTATATATTGCTTTTTTAATGCTTCAACTAATTTATCTCTAGATTCCTGTGTAAAACTTTGCTTCTTTTCAATCTGTTTTTTGAAGTTCCCCATCTTCGGAAAATTTCCGTAGAAAGAGGTTAAACTATCTTTTTCAGCAAGATAGTCGCAAATTAAGTTTGAAAAATAACCTGTTTCGGCGTACGGGATTGTTTTAGTTGGCATATAACATTAGAAAATTGACACAAAGGTAACCACTTTGCGTGGTTTGTGATTTTAAAGATACGTTAATGTTGGCGGGTTTCAAATTCGAAACTTTTTTGAGATTTCAATTCTATAAATTCAGCTATCTTTAACGCTTCAAAGAAAAACACATACGAATGAACAAGCTTTTCACTCTCCTCTTTTTATTTGTTTCAACATGTATTTTTGCACAAGTACAATCTCCAGAAGAATTTTTAGAATACAAAATAGGCACCCAGTTTTCACGTCATGCCGATGTGGTAAATTACTTTCAACATGTAGCTGAAAACAGCAATATGGTTACCTACCAAACGTACGGTAAAACCAATGAACGGCGTCCGCTGACTTATGCAATTGTTTCTTCAGAAGAAAATCTAGCAACTATTGAAACCATTAGAACCAATAATTTAAAAAGTATAGGAATAGAATCGGGATCTGCAAATCCTGAAAAAGCTATCGTATGGCTTAGTTACAATGTACACGGCAACGAAGCTTCCAGTACCGAGGCAGCAATGACAACGTTGTACGAATTAATTACTAAAAAGCAAGATTGGTTGCAAAACACGATCGTAATTATCGATCCATGTGTGAATCCCGATGGTCGCGATCGGTATGCAAATTGGTACAACCAAGTAAAGGCAACACCTTACAACCCTTCACAAGATGCAACCGAACATCACGAACCTTGGCCAGGCGGGCGTCCTAATCATTATCTTTTTGATTTGAACCGTGATTGGGCGTGGGCTTCTCAAGTAGAAACACGCCAACGTTTAAAAGTTTATAACCAATGGATGCCGCACGTTCACGTAGATTTTCACGAACAAGGCATTAACGAACCATATTACTTTGCTCCCGCAGCCGAGCCGTTTCACGAAATCATTACTCCGTTTCAGCGAGATTTTCAAACACAGATTGGTAAAAACCACGCCAAGTATTTTGATAAAGAAGGCTGGCTGTTCTTTACACGCGAGCGTTTTGATCTATTATACCCTAGCTATGGGGACACCTACCCTGTTTTTATGGGAGCCATTGGTATGACCTATGAGCAGGCTGGGCACGGTTTTGCAGGTTTGGGGGTCAATACCGACGAAGGCTTTGAGCTTACGTTAAAAGACCGTGTAGCGCATCATACCACTACTGGTCTTTCTACCATAGAAGTGGCTTCAAAGAATGCGGCTACATTAACTTCAGAATTTAAAAAGTTTTTTACTACTACTGATTCTAAATATAAAAGCTATGTTCTTACTGGAAAAAAAGATAATATTCGTGCTTTAACTGAACTATTGGACATACACCAAATACAATATGGATATACCAATAGCGGCTCGGTAACGGGATATAACTATGCCGATGCCCAAACAGGTTCTATGAAAGCCGAAAATGCATTGGTGGTCAGCACCAACCAACCAAAAGGTAAAATGGTGAAAGTATTGTTCGAGCCTAAAACAAAACTATCCACACCCGTAACGTATGATATTACCGCATGGAGCCTGCCGTATGCGTATGGATTAGATGCCGTAGCAAGTACATCGTTGGTTTCGGCTAATGACAATCCGCCTACTACTTTTAAAACCAATACTGCTGTTTCAAGCGCAGCAGGTTATATTGCTAAGTGGAACAGTATGTACGATGCTACTTTTTTAGCTGATTTACTAAAACATGACATCCGTGTGCGTTTTTCTGAAAAGAAATTAAGCTTTAATGATAATACATTTGACCGTGGAAGTTTGATTATTACTCGAAGTGACAATAAAAACAATTCAGCTTTTGATACAACGGTAACCAAACTTGCCAATAAGCATAAGCGTGAGTTATATGCTTCCAGCACCAGTTTTGCTGACACGATGACCGATTTTGGTTCGCCCGATATTAAAGTAGTGAACAAACAACGTATTGCTGTGCTGCAAGGTGAAGGCACTTCTTCGTTAAGCTATGGTACCATTTGGCATTTCTTTGAAAAACAGCTAGAATATCCTATTACCTCAATCAACACCGATGATTTTGATGATATTAACCTAAGTAACTATGATGTATTGGTCATGCCAAGCGGTTGGTATGGTGACATTTTAGACGATGACATGTTTAATACGCTAAAAGACTGGGTTCGCAACGGTGGAAAAATAATTGCCATTGGCAATGCTGTACGCAGCTTTAAAGGCAAAGATGGGTTTGCTCTTCAATTAAATGGTGATGAATCTAAAGAAGAAAGCACAGATTCAACCAAAAGCAACAACCTTACCCCCTATGATCAACGTGAGCAGGAAAGTACGAAAAACATGATAACAGGAAGTATCTTTAAAGTAACCATGGACCCTTCTCACCCAATGGCCTTTGGGTACGGCGACAACTATTTCAGTTTAAAATTGGGAAGCACTTCGTACCGTTTTTTAGATTCTGGTTATAACGTTGGCTATATTAAAGGCGAAGCAGAAAACGTTTCCGGATTTGCAGGTGATGAAGCAAAAAAAGGCTTGACCGACTCTTTGGTGTTTGGTGAAGACCGTATTGGTCAAGGATCGGTAGTATATTTAGTGGACGATGTCCTGTTCCGTTCGTTTTGGCAGAACGGAAAACTACTGTTTGTAAACAGTCTGTTTTTTGTAAACAACAATGCGTTTACCCTTTAGGTCAAACTCTTAAAATAGTGTAAAACAGCCTTTGAAAGTATGTGCTTTATAGTACCTTCGGAAAAAAGAAGTATTATGAAACGTATATTTTTACTTACCCTAACGGTGCTGTTTTTTGCAGCCTGTAATAATTCAGAAAAGAAGAAAACGGAAGAAGCTTCCATGACTGCGGAAGTGGAACTAAAAGAAACTACGAATAAACCTGCATCCGAAACATTTTTAGACATCACCCCTATTGAACACGCCACGATGGTGCTGCAATGGGATGACACTGTATTATATGTTGATCCTGTTGGCGGAGCCGAAGCTTTTGAAGGACAGCCAAGTCCAAATATAATATTGGTAACCGATATTCACGGCGACCATATGAATGCCGAAACCATTCAGGCAGTACTAACCGATAAAACAAAGCTAATTGCCCCACAAGCCGTAGCCGACAAGCTGCCAAAAGACCTTCAAGATAAAGTACAGGTGATGAACAATGGTGAAAGTGCCATGCATTTTAATATTGCCATTGAAGCCATCCCAATGTACAATCTACGGGAGGAGGCCTTGAAATTTCATAAAAAAGGACGCGGTAATGGCTATATTCTTGAAAAAGATGACAAACGGGTATATATTTCCGGAGATACAGAAGACATCCCAGAAATGCGCAACCTTACCAATATTGACATTGCTTTTGTATGTATGAATTTACCCTACACTATGCCAGTTGATAAAGCCGCTGAAGCCGTTTTAGCCTTTAAGCCCAACGTAGTATATCCATATCACTTTAGGGGTACAGAAGGGCTAAGCGATGTTAGTAAGTTTAAAGATTTGGTAAACAAGGGAAACGGAGCTATTACCGTAACCCAATTGGATTGGTATCCTAATCAATAAAAAAGAAGTATTACTAACCTACATATGCTTAGAAGTTGCCTGTAAAAACTCTAATTTACAGGCTTTTCTTTTGGTATTAATTGAGGTTGCTTCGAGCTTTGTTCGGGGTAATGTCTGTTTTTGGAACATAGCCCATACCCATTCCCGAAGCATCCCCGAAGAAACCCCGAACAAAACCCCTTAAACCTTGGGTAAAGTGTGCATATGTCGTCATATGAATGCAAAGGAATGCAACGCCCGTCATATAACACTACACGATTGCAACAACCTGAAAGCTTAGTTAAAGGCCGTTAAATGGCTTTATATTACCACGCTATACCAAAAACGATCATATTTGGGTAATTGGGTTTTTTAAGTATATTTGAAAAACTCCCTTAATTATTTAATAAGAATACTTTTTTCCTAGCCAATATTGCTCATAGCATGCCAAATAGAGAAGCTATTAAGAGAAAAAGTGTTGATATAAACAAGTTAGCCACAATACGAAAAAACTCACGATTTAAAATTGGAAATTGATTTAAAAACTTTTACTGCACTAAAAGAATTTCATCTGCTGAATTCTGTTCCAGCAACTTTTGAAAGTTTGGAGTTGCTTGCGAAAGCCAGTACCGAATTAATCCAATCGATATATGACTCGAAACCTGAACTTGGCGAAGGAGAAGTATTTATTGAGACTTTATCAATAAAGATTTTACTCACTACAAAAAGCATCATTGAATTAGGAAAAGGGACAAAAGTTTCTGCATTAACTAAAGATAGTAACGTTAAATTATTAGATTTTTCTTCAATCAACATTCTGACACGTTCAATAATTGAGGCGTTTTTAACATTAGAATACTTATTTTTCAATGACTTAAATATTGAGGAAAGAAATTTCAGATTTTATATTTGGCAGATTTCTGGCTACAAAGCAAGACAAGGGTTCTTTAATGAAAGAGGTCTATTAAAGGAAAAAGTCAATGAAAAACTTCAAACGGAATTAGCAGAGATAAAAAGGTTAAAAGCCATTATCGAAAAATCACCGTACTATAATAACTTGAACAAACAGAATTTATGGAAATTAGACACTTTTGGACTTCCAAGACTTGTAAGTTGGTCTAAGTTAATTGAGCAAAGTATTTTAAAGACATCAATGTTTGAGTTATCATATAAATTATATTCAAATTATGCTCATTCTGAATTCATTTCTCTAATCCAAATGAACGGAGCGAAAACTCTGAACAAAGGCTCAGAAGAAAATGACTTATCAATATTAAATTCTCTAAGAGTTGTTAAGATGATAAACTGTATTGCAATCGTAGGATTAAAAAATAAATTTGATTTTGCGTCAAAAGTGTTTGAGCAATATGATGATGAAATAAAGTCAACAATCTTATTCTGGAACGAATTTGGAACGGAATAAGTACTGTGGCTAACAATGTATATAAAACATAGCTATTATAGGCTTTCCGAGAGGTTTGTGTATATTTGCTTAGTCCGCCAAATTTAAAAATTTGGCTTTTGAGAAAATATAAGATAAAAAGAAAAATTTAAAAATTCGGCTCGTGTATAATCCGAAACGAAAGTGTCTTTTTTACACGCTACGTTTCATATACGGAGACGTCAGACTGTCTAATAACCTCATTTATTTTTAGAAAAATTTTCA